>Ga0194047_10000154_pt1 | contig 48239 bp, 36 predicted proteins | sample JunL225m_MetaG_2_FD_160070 | JGI IMG/M metagenome (GOLD analysis project Ga0194047, IMG submission 160070) | Anoxic zone freshwater microbial communities from boreal shield lake in IISD Experimental Lakes Area, Ontario, Canada - Jun2016-L221-5m | ecosystem: Environmental > Aquatic > Freshwater... | reverse complement strand
GTAAAGGAGTAGGTGGGCGGGCATATACCACCGGGGAAGTCGCTTATACCAACGATTATTTCAATGACCAGTCTTTTGAACATTCCCCGGATATTGATAATATGATTCGAACTGGTGGTGTAGTAGCTTCGTTGGCAGCGCCGATTTATATCAAAGATGATATGCTGGCTTTAATGTGGGTTAGTAAATTCAAGCCCTACAACTGGACTGCACATGATATTGCTTTGGCAAAAGAATTCACATCGCTCACCTCGTTGGCAATCCATAATGCTCGTATTTATCGCGACCTTGCCAAGTTAAATGAAAAGCTTGAACGCCGCAATCACGAACTCGAAACGCTTGAGGAGATTAATCGTAGTTTGCGTGTTAATACTGACCTTGATAAAACTACCGAATATGCTCTTAAAATTGCAATGAAGGTACTAGGGGCAGAGCGTGGTTCAATTCATTTGGTAAATCGGAATAACCCGCAACGCCTCGATTTAGAAATCTTCCTAGATACCTCTCAACAGCTTAAGGAGGGAGATGCTTCACGTTATACCAGAGACGATGCCCATATACCAGATTGGCTTAGAGAAATGAAAGTCGGAGTCGGGATTGCCGGTAATGTGGCGCTTCTAAAGCAAACCTTGATGATTCCAGATTTAACCTCACTCCAGCAGCATCTAACTGGCATATCTATTGATCCGAACCCACAATGGAAATCTGGAATATTTATACCAATGTTTGCAGCAGACCAATTTTTAGGAGTATTAAGCTTGCTTTCTTATGAGAGCAAAATTTTCTTTAAAGATGACGAACGTTATGCTGAAATGTTGACAGCTCAAATTTCTTATGCCGTTCAATATGCCCGGCAAATTGAAAACCAGCATAAGCAAGAACAATTACAAGCGGCTCTGATTATGGCGCGTACCGCGGCACATGAGCTTAGCCAGCCTCTCACCTTGTTGCAGGCAGAAATAGAGTTGATTACCGATTTTGGAGAAGAACCCACTCCCGAAGTTTTTGAAGTGATGAAGAAAGCAATTTCCGAGATGACCGAGCGTATCCGTGCCTATCAGAAAATTGCTCGGTTGGCAACTACCGAACCAGCACCGGGTATTCGAGTAATTAACCCCAATCTTAGCCAGTCTTAATTTATCAATTCAAAATTTGTTTTAGACCTTAATCGAAAACTGCCCGCTCCTGGAGACACGCGAACAGTCTTCATTTTGTTAATTCTCTGCTATGCTAACCTCAGCGTGTACTCAAGCGGAATTGGGTAAAACTTGCTTCTACTGCGCCACTATAGCTACCGGCTGCAAAACCAATTGAACCTGAACCTGTAGCTTTAATCGGTTGTGCATTTACCGCTTGGTTATTCACGAAAATCTTCAAACCACCATCAGCGGTCTGGATAGTGAATCGGTTTGAAGTTCCCGCTTTCCATGCTCCAATTTTCGCCCATGCTAAAACTTGTTTCCAGCTACCATTGTTAAACTGGCTAACCTGCACCTGACCGCTTCCTGTTACGCTGGCGAGATAATAACTGCTGGGATTTTGATACCAGAATACAAGCCCATATAGTCCGGTATCTCCATTAATCCCCTGTAGCGTTACTTCTGCGCTGAAAGATTGAGGCTGAATTTTGCTGTTAGGATAAACGCCCCAGACTAACTGGCTGCTATTAGCTTTCACGCTGTAACGTCCGTTTTGATAAAGAGTGGCTCCCACGTTTGGTAGTCCGCTGCTAGTATCCTTGAAAAGATCTTCAAAAGTGACATTACCAATCGGTTGAGGGGTTATCGGCACATCGGTGACGGGCGCTGCTGTGGTAGCGTTGGATGCGCCTGTAGTAGCGGTGACGCTAACCTTGCGGGGTGTTGCTACTGGCGTTGGGTAAGCAAATTGCGAATTTAAAGTTACAATCAAGATTGGATTTATATCCGGTTCTTTATTAAGCGTGGGCGAGGGGGGCAATTTACTCTGCGGTTTGGCGTTGGCTGCGCTCGGATTGCTCCCGGCATCGGCGCGTCCGTATCCGAAAGCTACATCGGGACCTGCCGCGCCTAAGTCTTTGGCGTGTTCCAGCACTACAGTTGTAAAATCGCCTATGGACAGGTTGGGATTAGCGCTTTTCAATACTGCTGCCATACCCGAAATCTGCGGGCAGGCGGCGCTGGTGCCGGGGAAATTACCGCTGCCTTCTTCCTCATAGGCGGCACTGCTTACACTGGCAGGGGCAGAAATCTCAGGTTTAAATACTCCGTTTGTTAATGGTCCCTGACTGCTGTAATACTCGATGGCATCTGTTTTATAATTAGTCGCGCCTACTGCCAACGCGCCTTTAGACGAAGCCGGGTCAGCGATGGCAAGGCGAGGGACCACAAACTGGAGAGGCAAATCGTGACTAAAGATGTGCAGCCTGAAACGTTCAACTTTTCCGCCGGTGCGCTTGGCACAGGCTTTGATATAAACCAATTGCCCCGGATTTAATTTTAAGGGTACATACTCTTTGGGTGTACGGGAACGTTGGTCGCCGGTGCTGCTTATCAAAGTGGTTCCACCCTTACTATCGGTTATAAATAGGTCAAGGTCGGTGGCATTGGGATTGACCCCACCGTTTAACCACTGTTCCCAGTTTAGCATCACATAACCGGGGAACGGTGCGCTTGAAGGGTTTCCCAGCGCCATGCCGGTAACGCCCGGCGCAAACTGATGGCAACCGCTGGCATCAGGTTCATAATAGGCGGTATAGTGCGAATAGCCCTCGTTTCCGGCTGAAAACACGAATAAAATCCCTTTTTCCTGTCTGATACGTTCTATTTGTTTCTCCAGAAAGCTGCTACCGTCTCCGGCAGTTCCGTGTCCGCCCATCGAAACCGAGATAATATTGACGTTCTGTTTGACCATATAATCAATAGCCCGCGAAAACTGGTCATCGCTACCATCAATTGCGGCGGCAAAATACTGGGCATCTGGCGCGTGTGAGTAGATAATTTCCGTCACCGCGCTACCATGCACCGTATCTTCAAGCATGCCATCTCCGCCGACCTCTTTGTCAATATCTACCGGATTGAAGTCGCGAGGTAAATAGCTACCACGTAAATCTTGGAAGAATTTAAACCCACCATCAATAATGCCAATGCGCACGCCTTTACCGGTAAAGCCGGCTTGCTGCCACTTATCGGTTTGCATTATTTTGACACCTTCATTCTTTGCTGAACGCCCCACTTGTTGGAGCGCCTCAAAGGTTTGCGTTAATCCTTCAAATTCCTGAGTTGGGCGCGTATATATGAGATTGATGCTCGTGACACCCTTGAAGCCAGCCAAATCCGAGAGGTAATTATCCTGACTTGTTGTATTGACGTAGTCCACGAACACTTTAACCGGGACTTTAACCCGTAGCTTTACGATATTGCCTTCACTGGCAGAGTTAGTGACTCTACCGCCCATTGTTGCAATTTTTTCGGTTATGGGTTTTTCGGCAGTCGGGTCGTTCAGTTCCAGTTCAAAACTAACCTCGTCTTGGTTGTCAATAATATTCAGTTGGCGAGCATAGTCCATTGTTGTCTGCAATTTTTGCTCTTTCGTACCCTCTGTGGTGGTGTATTTAACCAACACTCCAAGCAGCACCGTGTCAATCTTACTTTCCTTCTGGACGGGTTCTGGGGTGGGCGCAGGCGTTGGTTCCGGACCGCACGCCTGCATCAACAAGCCTGCGAGCAAAGTAATTAAAAGCAGAAATACTACCTTGAACTTGTGGATGGGCATACTTTGGTTTCTCCATTGTCTGTGGTTAATATTTGCTGAGAGTTAGAAATACTGTCCCCTTATTATAAATATAATATGCCAGTCTGAAAAGACTTTGATGTACGGTTTCATTGCCGTGAATAAAGGGCTAGAGTATAATTTGTTTTAATTCTACTCTACTTTGTAATCTGTTCGCATAAATTTTGTAGCTACTTTAAATATTTATCAATATTGTCTCATCATCAAAAGATGAAAGTGAAACTTCGTCCTCATTCACGTCTTTTCTGGAGAAAATTCAATGCAAAATAACACCGAAAAGCTGCCATCTGTTCAGGAGCTTAGGTTTTCACCCACAATGAAGCGTCTTACAGTTTTTATAGTGTTGGGCTTGCTGGTGGCTTTCCTTTTAAAGATAGGTGAAATATTACCTCCCTTTATTTGGGCATTGGTTACTGCTTTTATCTTTAATGACCCTATTAAATATCTTACGTGGCGTACTGGAAAACCTCGCTGGGTTTGGTCGGCGGTTCTTTATTTGATAATTTTTGTGGCGCTGGTGTTGGTAATAGCTTTGTTAGTCCCTGCGGTAAAGCAGGAAGCAAAAATACTATCCGAAGATGTGCCAAAAATCCAGCAATCTGTTAAAGATAATCTGGGTGTAAGCCCGACTATAAATATCGCTGGTATAGAAGTACAATCGGATACCGTAATCAGTGCAGTTGACGGGGTAGTGAACCGCCTCCCTGAAATAGCTCAGGAAATCGGACCTAAATTACTTTCCGGCACTTTCCGTTTCCTCATTGATTTTCTATTATACTTGATTACAACGTTCTATTTTCTGTTAATGGGCGCACGTCCTGTCCTGCACTTTTTTGATACGCTTCCTCTATTGGCGCGAAACGAGATGTTGGGCTTGTTTGAACGTGCCGACCGGGTGTTGGGAGCGTACATCAAAGCGCAATTTTTTCTCGTACTGATAATGAGCGTTAGCTCCTTTATAATAATGGAAATTCTAGGGATTCGTTATGCTATCCTGCTGGCAATTATGGTAGGCGTATTAGAACTTATTCCGTTTGTGGGACCCTATCTTGCAATCGGTATTTCCTGCTTAGTGGCATATTTCCAGCCACACGGGGCGGGTCTTTCCTTTGGGTTGGACGGCGTGATGCTGGCAATAGTGGTTGCGATTGTATTATTTATCTTGCGTCAGATAGAGGATTATCTGGTAATCCCCAATCTAGTTGGCAAAATTCTAGAACTTCCCCCGCTTCTGGTAATTTTCTCGACTATTGCGGGTGCCGCGTTGTTAGGTCCGATGGGTTTGTTATTATCCGTTCCGGTGGTAGCAGTTCTGAAAATCTTGGTTGGTTATCTCTATTACAAATTAGTAGATGCCGACCGCCAGAAAATTATCCTGAAACCAGATACCGAGAGCGAGGAATTGTTAGAGACACTAAATCGTTATGAATCTGGTTCGCGCTTATTACTTGTAGGCGCAAAAGGCGAAGTATTACGCAAACCTGAAGTTCTTACCCGTATCCAGCAGCTAAGAGCCACTCGCAAACTGGATGTAGCATTTTTCGTAGGCGAAGATGAGCCAACCTCGCATGCGCTACGTGGCTCTGGTTTCCCGGTGGTGATGCAGGAACAGGAACATTTCTTGGGTAATGAAGACTGATTATATCCCAAACTTGACGATACAAGGCTTGTGACCCATAATCATTGGGTATTTTTGATATTGGTAATAGCTCTCAGACTGGATTAATGTCACAAGTCAAGTTAACTCCTCCTACCCCACGCCGCTTTAGCGGAGGAATCATCCGGGCGGCAATAATCATTTCTTTGGGTAATATTCTAACCCGCATCTTCGGGCTATTGCGAGATGCAGTGTTGGCGGCATTGTTCGGTACTTCCGCTTTTGCCACTGCCTTTGTTATAGCCGATAACACCCTGAGCATATTTTTTGATTTGCTGGTGAGTGGCGCAATTAGTTCTGCCCTTGTTCCGGTTCTCAGCCGCTATGCCGCCCGCGCCGAAGACCGCGCAGAGTTCTGGCGAGTAGTCAATGTGTTGCTTACGCTGGGTTTGCTCTTTCTCATTGGCGTAGTGGCGTTGCTGCAACTTGTCGCCGACCCCTTAGCCCGTTTTATGGCTACCAAAGAAACGGACGACATAAAAGACCTTACGGTTGGTTTAACCCGCATAATCTTGCTGGCGATTGTATTCTTGGGAGTAAGCTCGATAATGACGGCGGCGTTACAGGCGTTGCAACGTTTCGTCTGGTCGGCAATTTCGCTGGCGGCACGCAATCTGGGCATCATCATAGTGGCAATTTCGCTGGGTTGGTGGTTGGGTGTATGGAGCATGGTGCTGGGCGTATTATTCGGTACTTTCCTGCTGATTGTTTTACAAGCCCCCGGTTTGCGCGATATTCCCTTAAAACCTTCGCTTGAATGGAATCATCCAGCGGTACGGCAAATTCTAAAGCTCTATTTGCCCATATTTCTAGGACTGCTTATAACTAGCCTTGCGCTGGTGGTTGACCGAAATCTGGCTAATCAAGCTGGTTCGGAGGCGATTCCGGCAATGCGCTATGCCACCAATCTTCAGCAATTCGCGTTAGGTCTGGTGGGAAGCGCCATTTCGCTGGCAATTTTGCCCACTCTCTCGCGTTTGGCAGATGATGAGAATAGCGATAGTTTCCGCTTTACCCTTATGAGTGGTTTGCGTCTGTTGCTGGTGTTGGTCATTCCGGCTACGCTTGGGTTACTGGCTTTAGCTTTGCCAACCATCACCGTAATTTATCAACGCGCTGCCTTTAATGACGAGAGCAAGTGGTTTACGCTGGTGGCTTTGCTGGGTTATCTGCCCGGTGTGCCTGCCGCTGCTCTTGACCAAATGCTTATTTTCTCATTTTACGCTCGCAAAAACACCCTTACCCCTGTGTTGGTGGGAGTATTCTCCAATTTGGTTTACCTGTTGGTTGCGCTAATTTGTACATGGTTATTACCCGTGGGCGCATTACGCATGCTCGGTTTGGTGCTGGCGAACAGTTTGCAACAACTGGTACATATGCTAGTGATGTTCGTACTTTTACGCCGTTTGTTCGGAACTTTGCGAGGTAACGGGCTATTCTATATGTTGCTGAAGAGCGGGTTAGGTTCGATACTGATGGCGGTGGTAGCCTTTTTGGTGGCAGGCTTTCTGACGAATGGGTTTAATGCCAGCGGGTTTTTACCCAATTTACTGGGGTTGGCGGTAGGCACAGGCAGCGGGGCAGTGGTGTATTTGCTGGCGTTGCGTCTTTTGAAAGTGGAAGAGCTAAATCTTGTTTTCGGGGCGGTGCGCCGCAAATTGAAGGGCTAAATGGCAAAGTCAATCGCGTTAAAACTAAAAAACTTCCTACTGCATCCCGATGCGCTTTCCTTTTATTTTTTCCTGTTTGTTTCCTTCTTTATAATGTACCCGCTCTCGGCTTATATGGCGGTTTCCACCGTCACCGAAGGAGACAGCCTTCTCCAGATGTGGTCAATGCGCTGGACGATTCACAGCTTGACCACTGACCCTGCCAACCTTTTTAACGCTAATCTGTTTTATCCCTATACCAATTCGCTGGCGTTTGCCGATGCCATGATTGCGCCAGCCCTTCAGGCAATGCCGATTTTCTTCCTAACCAATAATCTTGTGTTGTCGTATAACGTTCTAACTTGGTTCAGTTTTGCCCTGAGCGGTTGGACTATGTATCTTCTGGTGAAAGATATTAGCGGGAGTAAATTGGGTGGGCTTTTGGCGGGCATGGTATTTGCTTTTGCGCCTTATCGAATCGGGCGTATCAGTCAGCTAAATGTACTTTCTACTCAATGGTTGCCCCTCTGTTTTTTGATGTTACGGCGACTGTTGCTACAGGATTCACGCCCTTTCAAAGTATCAATAAAACGCGGTTGGTGGTTGGTAGCCGGGTTTGTTATTTTCTACACCTTGACGGCTTATTCTACTTTTTATTACTTACTTTATACTGCCCCGGTGTTTGCCGTTTTCGTGGTGTTGCTGCAACTTTCTACCAAACGGCTACCCTCTCCAGCCTTGTTGTTAAAATTGGCGGTAGGAGTTGGGTTGGTGGGCTTGCTTGTATTGCCGGTAGCTTCCCCTTATTTTGAGGTTGCCTCTCTCCAATCGGCGGAGCGTACCCGCAGCGAAGCGCAGCAATTTTCAGCCAACTATCGTTTTTATCTGGCAGCTACAGATAACAACCTATTCTGGGGCGCTACCCTGAGCCGTTTCGGCGGTACTGGGGGTGAGCGCAAACTCTTTCCGGGCGCGTTAGGTCTAGTTTTTGGCGCAGTTGGGTTGGTAGGCTCGTTTATTTATGGATTCATGCACCGCAAGAAAAGAGATAGCAGCGCAGTTGCCGAGCCTGAGCCAATAAAGCTGATACGGCGCGAAGGTTGGGTTTGGCTTGGGATAGCAATTTTTGCCCTGCTGATGAGTTTTGGTCCATCGCTGAAGGCTTGGGGCGCAGAAATACCCATGCCTTACGGGTTTTTCTTTGATTATGTGCCGGGCTGGAAGGGCTTGCGTGCCGTAATGCGCTACGGTTTGTTTGTTACGTTGGCGGTGGCAGCGCTGGCGGGTATGGGAGTCGCTTTTCTAGCAGCGAGCGTTACATTCTGGCAGCGTTTTTCTGGCAATATCCGTAGATTCTTACCGTTTGGGCTTATGGCAATCCTATTGTTCGGGGCGTTCTGGGAATACCATAGCGAAATCACCTATATTAACCCTAAAATCCTGCCCAATCCGCCACAGGTTTATAATTGGCTGGCGCAACCTGAAAATTCCGGCGCAGTAATAGAGTTGCCTTTCCAACGTGACCCTCGCAATAGTCCAGCAATTCGCAATTTTTACAGTCTGTCGAATTTCCAACCGTTGGCAGGGGGCATGAGCGGTTATGTGCCGCCTGTTTATGGCGATTTGCGCGATATAACCGATAATTTCCCTTCAAAAGAATCGCTTGCACTGTTACAGGGTATGGGTGTTCGCTGGGTGGTGTACCACCTGAATGATGAGAATACGCCGTTGCCTCCGGGCGCGTGGGATAAAATCGAGCCACGCATAAAAAATACCAAAGAACTGACACTGGCAGCAGATTTCTCGACTGATAAAATCAAGGTTTATGAACTTGCAGATGACCCTTGGATGTTGAATCTGGCGCGTAGTATTCCGACTGGCGAAAATGTTATAACTAGCGACTATCGCCGTACTCAACCCGCTACAATCGAATTTACGCAAACCATTTTCCAGCGTTTCGGGCATAAACTGTACGGCAATGACCGGGTGGGTTATCGCTTTCCGCCTTCCCCACCCACCGGGACAGCGGTAGATTATGGTTTGTTCGGCGCAGATGAAGACCCTTCTCCTTATGGTTTTATCGCAACCGATGAGGTTTGGGGCGGTAACGGGTTAAAATTTTACAAGCGCAAAGAACCCTCTCTTGCCGCCTACGATGTTGGGCGTGACCTTTCGTTGAGAGATTATGCCACTATAAATGGGAAACTTGAGCTTGAAATCGGGAAAAATGAGGTTAAATTCAACGGCAATAGCGTTGGTAAGGGTAAAACAGCGAACGGGGTTACTAGTTACCTGACCCTAACACTGGCAACTCTTTACCCGCAAAAGGCTATTATTCGGCAAGGCAACCGTGAGATTACCCTGAATTTAACAGTTGGGTTAACCAATTGGCGTAGTTCCAATCTCAATACGGGTGACAAAATCTCAATAGAGCCTGCAACCGGACAGAGTTTGCAATTGAGTCGCGTAGAGTTGCTCGATGCTACTTCGCAGACTATCGAATCTTTATCCCCTACCGTTGGTAGCCCCGCTATTCTGAATACTGGCAGTCGGCGGGATGGTGATAAATTTATCAGTGCTTTTGAGATTCTGACTCCTTCTCTTAACGCGGATACTTCCGGCAAATATACCCTGACTTTGGATGTGTATCGCCGTCCTTGGGGTACCCATCCCTCCGGTCATTTTGGCAACTGGTCTATTGCGTTGACAGGTTCGCAAACCGCGCGGAAGGTTGTATTTATTTTTGACCCCAAGCTTCGAGAGACTACTGTTACAGTGGATGGTAATAGGGTGGATATGGGCGCAGAAGTGATACGCCCCGGAGACGGCGATTGGGCAGTATTTATTGCTTTGTGGCGCACCGAACCACAGAATCCCACTCTGAATACGCAGGTGGGCGTGGCGCGTCTGTATGAATTTAGCCTTGAAGGTCAACGGATTAGTGATATTAATATCTTGCCATCTCGTCCTTTGTTCTTTCTACCTCCGCTCAAATAGAAGAGTAACCCTGCGTTCTGTTGATATTTCCACGTTAAGCAGGCATTCTTCTTCCAATTCTTGGGTTCAAAGGAATAGACAAGAGCTATAAAAAATCACAGGTTATTTTTGTAATACTTTGTTAAGCTTTTACCGCTTACTAAATATCCGGCATGTTGTACAATTATCGTATAAATTTGGCTATTAAAAAGCAAATAAGCTGGAGATATATAGATGGCGCTAACAAAGGATACAATCGGGAGCAGTCCCGCTCTTTACAATTTCGAGAATAAAACACATAAATGGGCGATTTTTGGAGCGGGCGCGTTTGCTGCTGCTGCAATGACCCTAACGATGCTTTTTTTGCAGATTATAGGGGTAATTCCTCGCACCCTTGCTAATATCCTCTCGGATAAACTTGCTGCCCTCTTTCCGGCGCAAATTCAGGAGTTTTTCATTCAGTCCATAGGTTCGCTGGGTAAGACTCTGCTATTTTACGGCGTATTGCTGGGACAAATTGGGGCGGGTGGTTTACTGGCAATTTTCTTGTTCTGGTTTGTGCCGAGTGTGGAGAACAGGCAGATACTCTGGCGCAATAGCTTCATTCTAAGCGTCAGTGTTTGGGTGATTACTGCACTTATCGGGTTGCCGTTGATGGGCGTAGGTTTTGCTGGCGCAGATTTAGGGCAAGACCAAACTATTACTTTGATTAGCTCATTCCTGCTATTTCAACTTTACGGCTTGGCTTTAGGTTATTTTATCCTCAAGCTTGTGCCTGAACCTTCTGAAGTTGCTCCTGTCCTTAGCGAAAGGGACGAGAGCGAGGTAGTAATAGGAAATGTGCCGAGTCGCCGCCGTTTTGTGCTAGGCTTGACCGCGTTCTTCGTGGTTGCACTTGCCGCTGGAATTGGAGTTGGGGCGTTCAAGGTCAAAAACCCGGGCTACTGGTTTAATCTAGGCGATGGCTATGAAGGTGACAAGCGCAAGGGAGAAATCACTCCGGTTGATACTTTCTATGGTGTCAGCAAAAATGTGATTGACCCGAATGTAAGTGATGCTGATTGGAAACTTGAAATAAACGGCATGGTAGATAAGCCTATTACTTTTGATTACGCTTCTATAAAAAATTTATCCGCAGTAACCCGCGCTCATACCCTGACCTGCATCAGCAATTCGGTGGGTGGGCAACTAATTGGGAACGGCGAATGGAAAGGTGCTTCGTTAAAGGATATTCTAGCGCAAGCAGGGGTAAAACCGGGTGTGAAAAATTTGGTATTTACCTGTGCGGACGGCTATACCGATAGTATAACTCTTGCTAAAGCGCAAGACCCTAACACTCTATTGGTGTGGGAGATGAATGGCGCACCTTTGCCCCAAGCGCATGGTTTTCCGGTACGCGCCCTGATACCAGACATCTACGGTATGAAAAATGCTAAATGGATTCGCTCAATAACTCTGATTGATACCGAATACGAAGGCTATTGGCAAAGGCAGGGTTGGGATAACCTCGCGGTAATAAAAACCGAATCCGCCATTACTTTCCCCCAATCTAATGACGATTTACGCAGTGGCGAACCTGTCACGGTACGAGGTTTTGCTTTTGCCGGAGAGCGTGGCATCAAAAAAGTGGAAATAAGTAACGATGGAGGGAATACATGGCAAGAGGCGCGGCTTAAAGAAGCTATAAATCAGAATAGCTGGCAACTTTGGCAATTTGCGTGGACTCCGGTTGGCGCAGGCAAGCCTGTGACCCTAACAGTGCGTGCTACTGATGGTACGGGTACACCGCAGCTTAAAGATAATGCTGCGCCTTTCCCCAGCGGATCCAGCGGCTATCATAGCGTAAACGTGCATATTGCTTAACCGATGTGGCTCAGGCGATTGAGAAATTGCTTGAGCCTCTACTCAATTTTGTCGCATTTAGCCAAATTATGGAATGCACATAGCAATTGAATATTAGCGGCAGTCAAAGAAGTCTCGCCTTTTGAAAAGGGAAGGATATGAGCAAAGTGCAAATTATCAGTATTATGCTTACCTGTAGCCTACTTGTTATCGTATGGTCGAAGTAATCCAGCGTGTAAGCAAGCTCCAAAACCCTGATAAAGTGCAAGTAAATGGCTGAGGTCTGGAGACAACTTACCCCTGCTATGGCGGTTTATGGGGCAGGTCGTGAATTGGCTTTGAGCGAGAGCCTTTTACAGAATGTGCAACATCCGGCGCTATGGTGGTATAGCGCACATGTTCCGGCGTTAATTTTGGGTACGGCACAAAAGCCTGCAATTCTTGATAATACGGCTTGTTCTGAGCAAAATCTGGAAATCTATAAACGTGCTTCTGGTGGGGCGTTGGTTCTGGCAGAACCGTCATTTCTGAGTCTAGATGTTGCGCTCCCCCCAGAGCATCCGCTTGCTCCAACTGATGTGGTGGAAACCTATCACTGGTTGGGCGAGGTGTGGCTTGAAAGCCTCTCTAAATTGGGTTTGGTGGGGGCGCGACTCGCTAAAGTTACAGAAGTACGTGAGCAAAGAACCGCCCGCGATAGCGAAATTGAACAGGAACGCGAGGATTATCGTCTTGCCAACCTGATTTGCTTCGGCACGCTTTCCCCTTACGAAGTGGTTAGCGAGGAAGGCTTGAAACTGGTCGGCTTGTCCCAAATAAGGCGGCGCGTTGGTACGCTTTTACAATGCGGGTTGCCTCTACAAAAACAGTCTGGCAGGTTGGTGGAGTCACTTGCGTTGGAGACATCTGAAAAAACTCGGTTGGCGCAGTTGCTCGACACTCGTATGACCGCTCTTGAGTTTGATGTTGACGAGCGTAAGTTTAAACCGGAGGAGATACTTTCAGCTTTTGAGGAGACTCTAGCGCAAAAGCACAATATAATCCTTACCGAATCAGTCTGGACTGAAGCAGAATTGGCACAAGCGCACGAATTGGAAACGGGCAAATATCAACGCCTTATGTAGAGAGTGTCCATCTGGTATAATTCACTCATCAAATTTTGGCTTCATCTGAATATTAACAAGGGTTCCTATTGAAAATTTTACTGAATTTACTTTGGCGGTTGTTGGTTTTGAATTGTGGTTTGTTCATTTTTGCAGTGGGGATTTCATGTTCGGTAGCTTCCAATTTAGGATTACCCGCATGGGACGTGCTGCATCAGGGTATCAGCTTTCATACTCCGCTAACTCTTGGGCAGGTCATACAGGTATCTGGGGTGGTGATTCTTCTTATAGCCTTTTGGCTGGGAGCAAAGCCCGGTATCGGCTCATTCTTCAACATTTTTTTCATTGGGTTCTGGATAGATATAATCCTGAAAAGCGAAATATTGTCCACTTTCAGCGCACTTGGCTTGTGGGCGCAAGGTTTGTTAGTATTGGCGTGTCTTTTGTTGGCTGGTCTAGGCGCTGGCTTATATACTCGCCCTGCTTTGGGAATTGGTCCGCGGGATAGCCTGATGGTGGCGCTGGTTCGTAAAACTGGCTACAGGGTAGCCTTGATTAGAACAATAATGGAAATCTCGGCTATTTTGGCAGGTTGGCTATTGGGGGGTGTGGTCGGAATCGGCACTTTGGTAATTGCCTTCGGAATTGGACCGGCGGTTGAGTTGAGTTACCATCTCTTTGGGGTGCAGGTACATCACGTTCGAAAAATCTCACCAATCGTAGAGAATATTTGAGGTTGTAGTCCTAATAAATACGGTTAAGCTTTAAAGCTCATATATCTAGCATCGGATTCTTGTATGTTGCGCTGGCGTTGGTTGGTTTTCTACTACCGTGTCGCTCTAAGAAACGCAGAATACTACAAAATTGGCAAGAAAAAACCATCGCCTTTTTGATTCAGGGCGATGGTATCGGTTTATAAAACTATTTTACTGCTTGGAATAGAATATTATCCCACGCATCGTCAAACCTTATATTCTTGAAACCTATTTCGCTCATTATTTTTTGATAAGTGTTGTGATGCTTGAATACCATCTGAACGAAATCAGTACCAACCGAACTCAAGTAGTGAGTTAGATAATCGTAATTAGGGCTATGGTCGTCGCTAATGTTCATATCGAGTAGCAGGAAACGTCCACCCGGTTCTAGCGTATCATAGGCTTTCTGGCACAGCATTTGGCTGAATTCTTCACCAAAAGGATAGAGAATCCGACTTATCAATACTGCATCGCACTTGGGGAGTGGTTCGCGGTACATATCAATTGCTACCGGAGTAATCCGATCTGAAAACCCTTTTTCTGCCACATTTTCTTTGACCAAATCAATTGCGCTCGGCAGGTTTATAAGGGTTACGGTGAGATTGGGATTTGCTCGGCAAAGCGCCATAGCAATATCGCCGATACCGCCACCCATATCTACCAGATGCGTTACTCCCGCTAAGTCACCCCGCTCCACTAATAGCTTGGTAGGATAGAAAGTATTGCTGCGATGCAGGGTTTCATAGAAATCACTGTCATCTCTAGTGCGAGGCGGATAAGGTGTGAAGCTGGTAAAATTACGCTCTCCTCGTACTACATCCGCCATATTCAGATAATACGGCTCAATCATTTTGCCGAGATAATCCATAAATGGCACAAATGTCAGGTTCCGGTGCTGTTCTGGAGCAGTGAAGAACTGTACAGAGAAGGGAGTTAATCCCCATTTTCCATCTTTTTGTTCAATTAACCCGATTTGATCCAGAGCCATTAGAAATTTGTTCAAGCGAATCGGCAATGACTTAGTAGCTTTTGCTAGGTCTTCAATACACATTGGTTCGTTTGAAAGGGTATCAAATAAATTGAGGTCTAAAGCACCTTTGAGACAAAAAAAGTCCACAGTGCTTTTGAAGACCATATCATAAACCTTTTGGTTAGCGTCAAAAAGAGATGATTCATCCATATAAGTTTAGCTCCTCACTACCAAAACACACCAAAATAGGGGTGTTAAAGACTGCAATATTTCCTTTGTTATGTTCTTAAGGCAATATATTATCATTCCAAAATCTTATTAAGTGTAGTTTACGCAACACCAAGTCTGTACTACTTGGTTCAATTCTACTAATTTACCAGAATAAAATAAATATAAGTAGCATTATAGGTAGCGGCGGAAGCTATTTTGCGTAAGGCTGTATAATGATATTCTATTTAATAATTGCTAAGGTGAAATATCATGAGTCTGGATAAATTTGATGAAAACTTGCCAAGCGAATGGCATTCCGTATCTGATGAGTTAGTGATTGAAGCCGAATCGGTTACAAGTTTTCGCTCACATCAGACGGTGAGAATCGGCAGACGGATTCTGGGCGTTTTATTCAGGATTGTGATAGCCGGAGTGGTAGCTTATATTCTTCTGCTCTTGCCCGACTCAATTTCGTTACCATTCTATAGCTGGAAAAACCCATTGGTTGTTTTCGTTACCATTGTTTTTATTGGTAAGACGTTGCTGGATACCTTTTACTACGACCATTATCCCTCTTAGCTGATTTTGCCCGGAAGTTTGGGATGTGCTATTCTATCGTTTAAGTTCAAGAGAGCAGAGTATTGTATTGACAGAAATTGCAGCAGTAAAACATCGGGATATAGCAAGGCGTTTTACTTCTTTCTGGGGTGGGGCGCTTGGGTTTGTGACAGGGGCGGCGCTGGCAGCCTTGCTTTTTCGCCGTTTAGGATTATGGCCCCATAGCGATGTGAGAATCCGGTCAGTAAGATGAGATGGAAACGCTTATTTAAGGCTTACGTACACGGTTTCCTAGCGGGATTTCCACTGGGCGCAGCCTATCTTTGCTATGTGTACTGGCGTGCCGGGCTTTTCCCAGCTAACCGGGCGCAACTAAAATTTTACAAGCGGGTTCGAGGGCTTGAGGATTAAACCGCACCCGCACTTTTTAGAGGAGAATTGGCTAATGTTTAAGGTACTGGTAAGCGACCCTATCGCCAAGGAAGGTATTACCCGACTTCAGGCGGAAGCGGGGAATATTCAGGTGGATGTAAAAACTGGATTGCCCAAGGAAGAACTGTTGAAAATCATCTCACAGTATGACGGTTTGGTGGTGAGAAGTGAAACCAAAGTGACCGCCGAAGTTTTAAAAGCTGCTACTCGTTTGAAAGTTGTAGCGCGTGCCGGAGTGGGCATAGATAATGTAAATGTAGAAATAGCTACCGAACGGGGCGTGATTGTAGTTAATACGCCAAGTGGCAATACAATTGCTGCGGCTGAGTTAGCTTTCGCTCTGATGCTGGCAATTTCCCGCAAACTGGCGTTGGCAAATAACACCCTAAAAGGTGGAAAATGGGAACGCAAACAATTTGTTGGCGTGGAATTGATGGGAAAAACGCTTGGTATCGTTGGGTTAGGGAGAATCGGCACAGAAATTGCGCGGCGTGCTATCGCTTTTGGCATGAAGCCTCTTAGTTTTGACCCCTTTGTTTTGCCCGCCTATGCCGAAAAACTCGGTATAGAGATGGTTTCGCTGGAGGAAATATATAGCCGCTCAGACTACATAACGGTACATACCCCGCTAACCCCTGAAACCCATCATATGATTGGTACAGAAGCCTTTGCGAAAATGAAAGATGGCGTTCGTATAATTAATGCGGCACGCGGCGGCATCATTGATGAGGATGCTTTGTATGAGGCTTTGACAAGCGGCAAAGTAGCGGCAGCAGGTCTGGATGTGTTCGAGCAAGAGCCGCCCCCAGCGGACTATAAGTTGTCACGCCTTGATAATGTGATAGTTACGCCACACCTGGGCGCGAGTAGCGAAGAAGCCCAAATCAAAGTAGCGGTAGATGCGGCAGAGTCGGTGATAGCCGCTCTTAATGGAGAGTTGGTGCCGAATGCGGTAAATTTGCCCGGAATGAGTAAGGAAACTCTCTCGGAATTGCGCCCTTATATGCTTTTGGCAGAGAAATTGGGCAGACTTGCCACCGCGCTTTCAGATGGAATATTGCGTAAACTGGAAATTACGGTGCATGGGGAGAAAAGCCCAAATAATGCACGGTTACTCACGGCGGCTACTTTAATGGGCTTGTTAAAAGATGAAAAAAGCGATGAGCCTCTCAATCTGGTAAATGCCGGTTATGTAGCAGAACGGCGGGGATTGGAGATTCTAGACAGTTGCACCGAGCTTGAAGGGCAGTATAGCGGGCGAACTATTAGCCTTAAAGTGCAAAGTGATGGTAACGGTATCGCTAACAATTTTGAGGGGGCAGTGATAAACGGAGAACCGCGCATTGTGCGTATAAACGGCTTTCCATTAGAGGTTGCGCCACTTGGCTATTTGTTGGTGAGCCGTCACAACGACCGTCCCGGTATTATCGGCAAAGTTGGCACACTGCTGGGAGAGTATAATATTAATATCGCCTCTATGGATGTGGGGCGGCGTTCTCGTTCCGGTGAAGCCGTTATGATTTTGAGTATAGATGACCTTGTTCCGGCAGAGGTAGTTGAATCTCTCAGCAAAGTGGATGGAATGCAAAACCTACGCTTTGTAGATTTGGGATAAAAGTAAACCAGAGAAGCCCTCCTTTCAAGGGAGGGTTTTTTTATTGAAACAATCAATTGCTATAAGGTGTCAAATAAAACAGTAACGGAAGAACTGATTTTGAACCGAAAGGGAGGTAGTATGCAACGGGTAGTAGTTCCAATATTATTACTCTTTCTGGTAGCCGAAATCTCCGGTGCAGTTGCAATCGTGATGTATGCACCGGGCGGCTTCAGAGGGCTAATTACCCTTGATATTGGTGACGAAAGACGGCTGATTTTACCGGATGAAACCTTTAACGTTAACTCCGGCGCTACGCTGGACATTCAGAGTGGCAATGGCGCTGTTCAAGTAACAGGAGATGCTACTGCTACTCAGGTAACAGTACATGCGACAAAAGTTACCCGTAGTCTAGGTGAAGATGCGTTTGACCTTATCTCTTATAGCGCCAAGCTTGAGGGTAATAATCTGGTAATTCGGGCTAATACCGATTCTTCCTTTACCGTTGGTCTTAGTTTTGGCGGAAATCGGGTGGATTTGGCTATTACTGCGCCCTCAAATCTGCTAAATCGAATAAAAGCGACTAATGGTGCTATAACGGTAACTAATTTCAATACCGCGAATGGGAATCAAGTTCTAGAAACCGACAATGGTCGTATCACTGTTAGGAATGTGATAGCTCAAAGGCTAGAGCTTACCAGTAGTAATGGCTCAATAAATCTGGATGGAGTAACTGCTACTCTTTCGGCTCAAACCAATAATGGCAGAATAGATGCAATCAACAGTGCTTTAGGTATTGAACAGGTTACTAGCGATAATGGGTCTATAAGCCTTTCCGGCACTCTAAACCAGAATAACAGTGGTAGTGTACAAAGTAGCAACGGTTCGGTTCGATTTAGCTTCAAAGGCACTTCCGACAAAGCCAGCTATGAAATCCGAACCGATAATGGCAGCATTAACTTTAATGTAGCGGGCTTAACTGTGCGGCGCGAGAACAATAACAAAACACTTTTTTCAAATAACAATGCGCCAAACATCAAAATTAAAACCAACAATGGCAGTGTTACTGTCGAGTAACACAAGCATAATAGCCAGAGGTTACAGACCATGAACCCGAAAATGACCATTAAATGGCTGGTGGTTGCGCTGGCAATGGAAATCGGAATCGCCGCAATCCTGTTAATAATCACGGGTCACTGGCTAACTCTGTTAAATTTCGTGTCTAATATTGCAATTCTGGGAGGATTGGGATATTGGGGCATAAAATCAGGCATTTTCAATTCAAATAATTATAACAGGACGTACCAGCGTCCTTACAGGCAACGAGGTGTACAAGGAAATACCATGCAAGTCACAATACCGGGAGTTAAGTTTAATTGGGGTGGCATGGAGCAAACCGAAGCGGTGAATTTAGAATTTGAAGTAAACAGCCAACTGAACAGTATTCAGTTAGATGTACAAGTAGGAAATGTAAAAGTTATAGGCAAGCCCGGTTTGGAAAAAATAACCGTCAATGGTTACAAACGGGTGTGGATTAAAGACCCCTTGCAAGGACGAAGCGAATTTGAAAATTTGCAAGTTAGTGGAATGCAAGAAAACGGTATTTTGCGAATATACGCTGGAACCAGAGAAAAAATAAATGTCGCGCTTGGTCAGGTAAGTAGAGTTGATTTGGAAATAACTGTCCCAGAAAATATACCGGGTGTTTATAATGTACAAAGCGGTGAACTGAGCTTACGGAATATACAAGCTGAGTTATCTGCCCGTTCAAATCTCGGCAATCTTTATGTAGAGAATTTCAGTTCAGGCAAGAACCTTAATGTAACTAGTCAGAGTGGTAGTATTACTCTACAACAAATCGCAGCAGGTCAGGTACATGCTACAACCAATCTGGGCAAAGTTGAATTGACCGGCGGCGGCGCAGAGATGCTTTACCTTGAGTCGAGCGCGGGAAATGTTAGGGCGCGTGGGGTGAATTGCGGAATATATAAAGCTCGAACAAATGCTGGAAGTGTAGAAGTGTACGACCTCAACTCCGATGGAGTAATAGAGCTACGTACCAATGTAGGGCGGGTATATGCTAATAATGTTACTGCCCCCGGTTTCCAACTTACCACCGATGCCGGTTCAGTTTTTTATCAGGGCAGCACGCCCACGATTAATAGTGAAGCGCACAGCAACCTTGGCAGCGTGCAGTTGCGGATTGCGCCCGGCTCATCTTTTGCATTGGAAGCAAGCAGTAATGTAGGCACTGTTTCGGTAGGTTTACCGATTAGCAATGTTTACATGCAAAACAAAAATAACTTCAGGGGAATAATTGGCGCGGGTGGGGCAATGATACAAGCAGGTAGCAACCTAGGAAGCGTACAAATTAGCAATTAGCCCCTCAATAACAAGTCCTTGTCTAATCTAAAGACGAGGGCTTTCTTTAATTATTATTCCAAATATTCGCCAGCACTCGTTTGACTTCTTCAAAGTCCAGCGGTTTATTCAAGAACCCGGCTATTCCCATATCTTTAATCTTTGCCCAATCCATTGAGGAGAGACTATCGGAAGACATCAATACTACCGGAGGATTTATCAGTTGTCCGGGTCGAATATTCAGGTAAGTCCTCAACCGCTCAAGGATTTTGGGTGTATCGCGATTGGTTGTCTTCCAATCTAGCAGTATTAAATCGGGACGCTGTTTTGCTATGGTTTCTACTGCTTCAGCCCCGTTGCGTGCAATGTTAACGCGCCAGCCCGACTCGTTTAAAGAGACTTTTAGCAGTGAAAGTAAATCTCGATTATCGCCGATAAGCAATATCGAAGAACGTTTCAATTCAAAGTCTAAAGCAACCGAAGGAGGAAGTTTATAGGGTGTATGATCCTCTCCGAATTCGGCTAAAGGTGTTGCCATTTCTCGAAAAGGTAGGCTGAAAAATATAGAGAAATTTTTGTCAGCGCTGCTAACCCAAATTTTGCCACCATGTTCTTCGATTGCATTCCGAATGATGGCAAAATTGCCGGTGTATTTGTTGGTGGGTTGGTAAAAATAAAAGGCTTCCTGAAGGTTTCGCTGTTGCTCCTTTGACAGCCTGAGAGTGGGATTGCAAATTTCCACCACTAACCCCTCGTCAACAAGCGACAGATTTAAGGCTAACTCATATTTTTCGGGTGAGTAAGATGCGCTTATTTCAATTAACCGGAGCAAAGCGTTTTCAAGGCAAACTCTATCGCCTCTTATTATAGCCCCGTTCAAGCCTCTAACCTTGATGCGCCCTCGTGGGTTAATTACCGTTGCTTGCCTAGAAACATCGCGTAGCATCTCTCCCAGATCTAATTGCCCAACTTTGAGTCTCATCTGGTTATCCCAACTTTTGGCTATATTTATATATAGCAATTCGGAACTTTCCATCCAAATAGAATTGGAATTCATTTAAAAGGATTCTACCTTATAGAAAATAAATTTTCAAGACTTTTCTTGATAAATTTCCCCATTAGTTTATTTTTCTCAAATCGTCCCAAAAACCCGGGTAAGATACATCGGCGCATCGGTAATCAGCTATTTCTAGCTCCTCTCCTTCCGGGAGTAAAAGTCCGGCAATTGCCAGCGACATCGCCATCCGGTGGTCTCCATAACTCTGTACGGTTGCGCCTCGCAACTTTGCCCCCGCTTTAATGGTCATACCATCCGGGTGGGCTTCAAGATTAGCTCCTAACTGTGCCAGTTCGCTGCAAATAGTAGCAATTCGGTCGGTCTCTTTTACTCTAAGCTCTGCGGCATCGCTGATACGGGTATTGCTACGCGCTAGAATTGCAGCGACTGCCAGCGCCGGAATCTCATCAACTAAGCGGGGAATCAGGTTGCCGCTTACATTGGTGCCGCGCAGTTCCGCCGATATGACTCGGATGTCGGCTACTGGTTCTCCGGCAACTTCTCGCTCATTAAGTAGGGTAATGTTTGCGCCCATCTCATCCAACGCATCAAGGATACCGGTTCGAGTAGGATTGACCCCAACATTTCTAAGAGTCAGGTCGGCATCGGGGTGAACGCTTGCCGCTACCAGCCAAAAAGCTGCGCTGCTGATGTCACCGGGAACGCTTACATTTTGCGCGGTTAATTCGGCGGCAGGACTTTTCATTACCAATTCTCCTGTACTTACCTGTAAGGGCGCACCCATCGCTTTGAGCATCCGTTCGGTATGGTCACGACTGTCAATTAACCCGCTCAGATGGGTTTCTCCCTCGGCATATAACGCCGCCAGCAAAATCGCGCTTTTAAGCTGAGCGCTGGCTACCGGCAAACTATAATTTATACCCTTAAGAGTTGTTCCTTTTATACTGAGCGGAGCAAGGGTATCACCTTTGCGCCCCCAGATTTGCGCTCCCATTTGCTTCAATGGGTTTATCACTCGCGCCATCGGGCGACTACGCAAGGAACTATCTCCAGTTATCACGCTGTAGAAGCTTTGCCCCGCTAGTAAGCCAGTAAGTAGGCGCGTGGTTGTACCACTGTTCCCTGCGTTAAGCGCTTCGGCACTCTCGCTCAAACCCCTGATGCCTTTGCCTTTAACTCGGACGGTGCGGGCTGTTTCGTCTAGCTCTATTTCAACACCCATTGCACGCATACATTCGATGCTGCTCAGGCAATCCTCACCGGGCAGGAAGTTGGTGATAAAAGCTTCGCCACTTGCTACAGCATTAAAAATTACCGAACGGTGGCTGATGGATTTGTCCCCCGGTACGGTTAGCTCTCCTCGCAACCGCGCAGCCCCTCTTATTTTTATTCTATGTTGGTCAATTGGTTCCAGTACCGCTTGATTCCGGCTCATAGGTTCTCCTCAATTAATATGTCGCGTAAAAGGTTTATACCCAATTCAATCAGAGCAGGGCTATTGTGCGCTAAACCGAAAATAATACTATCTAAGGGTGGCAAGTATCTATAAAATTCACTACGTTTCTGCCAGCCTTCCTCCAAATTACCACTATAATACTGTTCAACTCCTTCCGGTATATCTAGCGCCGGGTCGCCAATGCAGCAATCTCCGAAGTCAATAATGCCGCTAACTATTTTATTCTTTAGATCTAGAAGTATATGTTCAGGGTTTATATCCGCGTGTATCAGCTTTGGCTCAAAGGAAAAACCGGGTTCATATTGCAGGTAACTCTCGAAAAGCCGTCTTAATTTTTCGCGCTCATGTTGTGCCAATAACCCATAAACCTGATTTTGCGCCAAATGATAAAAAGCCAGCACATTTTCGCGCCAATTATAAGGCTTAGTCGGTTGCGATACCAGCGCCATATCTCGAACGCCCAATTCTCGCGCTCTTTCAATCGGAAAACGATGCAACGCGCTTAAAAAGTGACCTAGCGATTGTTTCCACCATTCTTCTTTTTCGGTTCCAACCGGGCAATCTTCCAGTGGCGTTCCTATCAACTTGCGATAACCGACAAAGACAAAAGGGAAATACCTTCCACCGCTTTTTGCCATGAATTCAAATTGTGGTATCGGCAAAGGCAAGCGTAGCACTAGTTCCGGTAATAAGGCTATTTCTTTGAGTAGTTCGAGTTCAACCTCTTGGCGTTTGGGAAAGCGGAAAATAAACTGTCCGTTTATCTGACAGGCGACGCTATCCCAACCTTCTGAAAGGTATGCAACCCGCTTGATTTCAAACTCCGGGAATTGTTCTTTAATCGCGGCACGATATTTTCTAAGTCTATAATCCGACATTTATTTGACGTTACCGGCTTCTAATCTTCCCAGCCTAGCCACTGGGTTTTATTCTCGAATTGATTAGGGGTACGCTCGGTATTTGGCATAGCCGGATAGCCTAAATAAACAAAGGCTACAATATGTTCTTCCGGTTCTAAACCCAGAAAAGCCTTAATCGCCGGGTCGTATGCAGGTTCACCTGTTCGCCAGATAGCGACAAGTCCGATTTCTTGCGCTGCCAACAGCATATTTTGTACAGCTGCTGCTACTGCCTCCACGTTTTCAATATCAACAACTTTTGGAGAAGATGGCTTTAGTGACGCAGCTATAATCACTACCGGGGCGCGAAATAGCTTGTTGCCTTCTTTTTCAAGCAGGGCTTGCGCTTTATCGTCAGTAGTATTTTCTAGCTTTGTCGTAAGCGATTCGACCATGATTTTGCTCAGTTCTGCCCGTGCAACCCCCGCAATTACAAAATAACGCCACGGTTCCACCATATGATGATTTGGAGCTTGGCAAGCGGCATCCAACAGGATTTCTATTTGCTCGCGGGTAGGTTTCTTCTCAGTAACCTTGCCCACGCTTCTTCTCACTTTGATAGTTTCCAGTACATTCATCTATAACCTCTCTATTGTTTATTTCAGGGCTTCAGGATTTCATGATACATCTATTATAAATCAGGTGAGGATTTCTCGCTTTTCAAATTATGAACATTAGGCAATAAAAATCGCCCACACCGTGATAGTAAACTGAGGTGCAAGGCGATTAAGCGAATATTTTAAGAATCAGCGTTAAGAGTTACTCGAAGAACCTCTGTCGTTGTTATTCTCGCGCTGTTTGCGAAGCTGTCGCTCCAATTCCTGTATCAGGATGTCTGCGCTTGGCAACTCCCCTTCTTCTTCATGACTACCTTCACCCCAACCTTCTGCCTCATCGTCTCCTTCATCCTCATCCGACATATGCCGAAAACCCCTGTCGTAATTTTCTTCCAATGCTTGTACAAAGGTAGCAATGTCGGTTTGTCGGGCTATTGCTTCGGCGACTTGCGTTTCAAACCGCTGGGAAAGCGAGTGCAACTCACTCAAATCCATATTAAAGTTGTATATTCGGTTTAGGGATGTTAGCAACCGCTCTGCTACTTTCCAATTAGGGCTAACCGATAGGTAACTCGGAGATACGCCCCAGATAGAGGAATAGGGTATATTTTCAGCTTGGAAGCGTGTGAGCAGCGTTCCAACCATTCCAGTTGGACCTTCATAGCGAGAGCGAGTTACACCTAATTGCTCAAGTAGAACTTGATGCTCTGGAATGACGCTCCAGCCACTGAGCGGCACAGGGCGGGTATGGGGTACTGTTGCGACCATCGCTCCTAGCAATAGCACTTCGGTGACGTTGCACCGCTGACATATCTCAATAAATATATCGGTGAAAGTTCGCCATTTCAGATCGGGTTCTATTCCTGTCACCGTAATAAGGGAACGATTTAAGCCCGGCACGTATTTAGCAGCCGAAAATTCGATATTGGGCCAGGTTAGCTGGCGCAAACCTTCATTGGTAAGGCTAATTTCAGGACGGGTATCGGAGAACACATAAAATTCTTCAGGGTCAATCGAAGCAAAAGCTTCTACCTGTGATTTTTCGGAAAGTAGGCGAATTGTAGTTGTAGCGCCGGCAGCTGCATCGTTCCAGCCAGAGAATGCGCCAACAAGCAGAGTGTTCTCAAGCTCGGGCCAATTCTCGCCGATAGTCTGGATAAAACCCATAAAGTTTTGCTCCCAAAAATAAAATTGCGGGCCTTATCGCAGGCCCGCCTCAGCTGCTTGGCGCAGACCTGATTCTATTTAGCCGGACTGTTTGGTCCGCCTAAAGCTCCAGCGAATCCCAGAACAGTTCCAAAGAAAATCCCGGCTAAACCAATAGGTCCTGAATTGCGGAAACCTTCCGCTGCCAGAACACCTATTGCTATAGTTATCAACATCCAGCCAAATGCGCCGGGCCACCAGCGCCCCTTCTTGATAATAATATAAGGAACAACCGCCAGTATTATTGTGGGTATCATGGCCCACCAGCCAATGCCCATATTTGTCCTCCTGCAAAATATTTGCTAGACACTATCCTAGCCCGTGCCATTGCTTGTTAGCTTAACGGGCTAGTATTATTTTTATTTGCCGGTACAGTTTTATATGACAGTGGCAAGTGATACATTACTCATTATAGAGCATAGCTACGCCTATGTAAATTCCTTTTGCGTGAATTTTAAGAGAGAAAGTCTCATCCTGCTAAAGCTACGCCAATAAGCTTGCCAACACCAAACGTTACCCCTGCTGCCAATAAACCGAAAAGCACTTGTCGGAAACCGGAATACAAGGTGTTGCGTCCGGTTAGCAGCGTTATACCTGCTCCTATCAAGAACAGGGCTACTGCGCTCAACGCTCCGCTTATTGTCGCGCCCATCAACCCGGAAACAAAGAAGTAGGGTAACACCGGAATTATTGCGCCTACCGCGAATAATAAAAATGATGTTCCTGCCGCTACCCAAGCGGAACCGCCTAGTTCGTCAGGGTCTATACCCAGTTCTTCGCGGGAGAGTGTATCCAGCGCGGTACTAGTATCGCCGATCAATTTTTGAGCCAGCGCTTGTGCTTCCTCTTTTGGTAATCCTTTAGACTGATAGATTAATGCTAGTTCTTCGGTTTCGACCTCAGGAGCTTCTGCCAACTCCTGTTTTTCAATGCTGATTTGTTTTTGGTACAATTCACGGGCGCTTTGTACGGATAACCATTCCCCCAATGCCATAGAGCATGCGCCTGCCAGTAACCCGGCAATTCCGGTAATGAGAATGGTATGTCCTGCCAAGTCCGCGCCAGCCACGCCCATAACAAGGCTAAGATTTGATACTAACCCATCATTTGAGCCTAATACTGCCGCTCTCAGCGCGTTACCACCAGAGCCTCGATGTCGCCCTTCCAGTTGGGCTACTTGGCTGCCCACCATTCCTTCGGTAGATGCGCCGGTTATGGTGCGTAACAACAAAGCATGTGTCTGTTCGTCGCGCGGAAGATTGGCTGCTTGCGCTTCGGGCTGTTTATCATATGCGTGACTGTCCACCTGTTCTCGATTGGCAATGGTCGGAAGAACAAATTGAGTGCCGAATTTCTGCGCCAGCCAGATAAGCGCTCGCGTTCTCCAACCGGGGTTATGGGCGGGAAACGTAGCGCTGAATTCTTTGAATTTGCTTTCCCATAATTTGGCATGCACCTCTTCTACGTCAGCCATACGTTTGTAAACTTCTTTTAGCTGAGGTTGTTTTTCGATGTCAGAGATGGCGCGATATAACGCCACATTATCCATCTCGGATTGCCAGTTTTCACGATATTGTTTTATTCTATTATTTGTTGCCAATGATTTATCTTTCTATTTGTTTTTAGCATACTTGCAATATTATATCGCTAATTGCGTCTTTTGGTTTTACTAAAAATCTATCTGTAATATCAAATTCGAGAGTTACCGAGTGGTGGTAAGTGAACTCAAAATAGCCTTCCGTCTCAAACCGGAAGGAGCTAACTCAACTTAGCAATTCGTTTGGAAAGCCGGATGCTGGTGGAGCGCCTTTTTCAACCCAATTTCTTAACTCGTTCCATGCAAAACTCATTTGCTCTGGGGTAAAAAAGCAATGCCCGGGACCTGATTCTGGATCGTTAGGTACAATTGGTTTATCCGGCGCTATCCAAACTACCAGTTTGCTTCCGAACTTTCTTGTCATTTCATCCAGCTTTAGCTCGTGTATGAAAGGAACAGCAGGGTCTTTGAGGTTGTGTATTGCCAGCAACTTAGCCCTGAATTTTCCGGTAGGCGTGTACCAGCGTTTAAGGTAGGCAGTAGCAACTCGCTTGCATGGTAATCGCTGCACACCATTGTTCAGGGCTTCTAGAGCTTTTATATCTTCTATAGCGGGCAAATATTCTGGCGGGTAGTTATACAATTTGTTTTCGTTGGAATAACCGTTAGCGCCAGCAGTTTCGATATAATCATCTAATCCTACGCTATTGGTGAGTAACACGGTGCTATATGATATGGGATCGGGATTAACCCCTGTTATCAGCGAAATACGTTTGATAATGTTTATCAAAGTATGGTTTGCTGGAGTTGCATTCATATTTTTTTCTGTCATGTAAAACAATGTGTTTACCGAATTAAGCACTTCGTGGCGGTCAGGTATTGTGGCAGGACACAACACATCGCCACAACTCGATAGTGCAATTGGAGCGTCTAGGGGTTTGGTGAAATAATCATAAATAATTCTGAAATCGGATAGGTATTTTATCTGTTCGTACCAACCGGACATTACTCCACAATAGGTAAGTGCGCCTGCAAATTCACGGGGGTATTTTTCCAGCAAGGCGATTGTAATGTTACCACCCATTGAACGACCGGAAAGATAGGCACGCTCCATTCCTAGCACTTCGGTGAACTTTTTTACGTATAAAGTATGTTTGGCGCCTTCTTCTACTGCATAACCAACTTTACCAAAAGTAGAATAGCCATAGGCAAAGCCTTGTTCAAAAGCGCTATTTAATACCCCTAGATCAATTTTATCAAGTCCAATCTGCTCTAGGCTAATTGGAGTACCCGGATCTATATAACCATGCACCAATAAAACCAATTCATGATTCCATTTTGGCGGAAACTTCAGTAAAAACTTCGATTTGCCGATTGTCCCGGTTAAGGTAAGTGCGCCTACCTTGTCCGATTCAATTACCGGGTCATCTATCAGAATATTGCTTTTCAGATTGCGAAGACTGCTTTTTATAGGTTGGCTGTAATTGAACTTATCAACGGCTCTTAAGAGAACATCAGGGGTTAAGGAGCTATCCAGACCAATATCAGTTTCAGGCTGTTGTGTTAGCGCAAACATATGATTATGCCTCCTGTTGAGAAGGTATGAGTATCCTCTGCCCAACATAAGACAAGCCGAGGGAAGAAAAGAGCAGGAATTAATAAATTACTACCCTGCCTTTATTTCTTATCATAATAGATGAATATAAAACAAAGGGTATATATAAGTAAAAGTTAAAGAAAAACTAAATCAGGTGTCGGCAACCAATTGCCAAGTCTGAAGCTGTCGGGGAGTAAGCTTTTCACAAGGTTACTCTTATTGTTCACATGGCGGCTATAGTTGCCTATTACATGCTTGGAAACAGCAGGGTTTGGATAGGATTGCCTATTGCTATAGGCACCTTTAGCAGATAATAGGTTGTTTCGGCATTATAAATGTCATCCAGATGATAGTGTCGTTTCCGCGGGGATGTGGTTCAATTAAAGTAACTTCATAACCCCGCTTCAAATAAAATTGCTGGTTTTCAGGAAGTGATTGGCGCACTCCCAATCTTATTTCGCGAAGACCATTACGAAATGCAATTTGTTCGAAATAGCGCATTAAAGCCAAGCCAATACCACGTTTGCGATAGGTTGGTAGAACTGAGACTCTTCCAACGTATAAATGATCGGATTTGAGAATATAGCGAGCGCAACCTACCGCTTTTGTGTCCTCATATGCAAGCAACGCTCCGCCTTGTTTCATTATCTCAACTACATTCTCAACGGTTTCTCCTGTCGCAGAAGAAGGCACTTCCAACTTGGTGTCATAAGCTTCAAAAGCTTGCAGCATTATGCTATAGACCAATGGAGCTTCTTTCACTATAGCTTCTTTAATTATTATTTCGGGCGCAGTGTTCATTTCATCCAAATATCAAGAAAATAGTGTTTGAGTCTAATTAATCGCATTTGATAATAATTCTGCCAATTCAGGTGGATTGGATTTTTGGATAATCACCTCTGGAGTCTTATGCCAAATTGCCAGTCGTTTTATGGCTGTCGTAACGTCCTTTATCATTTCATCGGTTATCTGAACTTGAGGTTCAAGGTGGAAGCTTTTAATTTCAAAGAGTCGTTCTCGCCTGTGCGCTTTGGGGTCTAGCCGCCCGATCAATTTTCCTTGCCATAAAATCGGCAAAGAAAAATAGCCATATTGCCGCTTGGAAGCAGGCGTATAACATTCGATAGTATAGTTAAAGTCAAATAATTCCCTTGCTCTATTCCTGTCCCAAACCAGCGGATCAAACGGCGAGAGCAAGGTAGTATGGGTTGCTTCTAGGCTGCCTTTTGCTGCTTGCTCAATTAGCGGTTGATTATCAGAGTGGTAATAGCCGGAACTATCCCAGCCTTCTATCTCGATTAATTCAAGACGGTTTTCTGAAACCAGCCTTTCGAGTAAGGGTGGTATCTCCTTCTTTTTTAGCCTGAAATAATCTGCAATCCAGCGTGGATGTGTAATGCCGAGTGCTTGAACCGCTTTAAGTACCAATCTTTCAATTACTTCGGCATAATCGGGTGTGGAAGAATCCTCCCATTCGGGCAAAACTCGCTCCCTTAGCTCATATACTCGGTGGAAATTTGAGCGTTTCGCAATCATTAACTCTCCTGAATTAAAGAGGTATTCGAGTATAATTTTTTCCGGCTTCCTATCCCACCAACCGCCGGCAGTTAATCCCTCTTTTCGTGAAAAATCAGCGGAACGTACCGTTCCATTATTGCGTATATGTTCCAACACATATTCTATTTCGGCTTTATTTTCTTCAACCCAAGCAGAATCGGGATGCCATCCCTTGCGCTTATCCAGAATTAAACGGCGGTAAAGGGGATAGTCCTCAATTGGTAAAAAACAAGCTTCATGCGACCAATATTCAAAAAGCTGACCTTCCGCCAGCAGATTTTCCAGCAATGTCGGATTATAATCACCAAGCCTGCTCCATAGCACCAAATAGGGGCTTCGCGCTATAACATTGATAGTATCAATTTGTAAAATTCCCATCTGTCGAATGGTGTTAAGTACAACTTCCTTGTCAGGGGTAGCGGTTGGAGGGTTCAGCAAGTTTTGAGTAGCCAACATAATCAGTCGTACCGAGTCGCGGCTCAATTTCATATGCTCAAATCTCCTTTAATTTATCTCATATCGGGAGATATTATATAGCATCTTGATTAATTAAAAACCGGGTTGGAAAATGTTCCTCCCGGCTGTGTTTATTTGATAAAAGAAATAAAAACTAAAAACTCAACTGCTAAATTTCCTCTTTAAAACGACAGGTAACTGAAATCCTTGCTTTTCATTGTAAACATCGATAAAGCGAATAACTTCCGAGCATAAAGCTAACACATCATCGCTTTCTCGACTTCCCAGACCCACTCGGTGTACCACAATTTCTTGCTCATTACGCCGTTCAAAATGCTCAAGAATTGCTGTACCAAAGCCTCCGTTTAATTCGCCACGTTCTAGCGTTATTAAACGCCTAAAGTGGTGCGCTACTGCATTCAAGAGTGGTTCGTCCAGCGGACGCGCCCACCTTGCTTCCAACAGCGCGGCATCGTGTCCCTGCTTTTCAAGTTCTTCCACGATGTGCAAACCAACTTGCACACTATCTCCAAGAGCAACTAACGCCACTTCTTTGCCTTGCCGGAGCATATGCCCTTTACCAAGACCGGGGATAGGTCCGAGGTTTGGTTTGACGATAGCTTTGCCAAACTCGAACGGGATGTAACGAATAACGGTTGGTCCCTCTTCATGGGAGAGAGCAGTTTTAAGCATCTGGCGTAGCTCAATCGTATCGGATGGCTCACCGATATTCAAACTTGGAAGAGTCAAAAGTACCGATAACTCATTTACGGCTGCCGGTTGCCAAGTTTGCCCGTTTTCTTTGCCGGCGATAAGTACACAGGTAATCGGTAAATTAGCCGCGCAAGCCGCCGACAACCCGGCATAATTGCGAGCAAGATCGGTTGTGTTCATTATTACCAATGGATGATAACCCTGCGCGATTAAATTAATAGAGGTAGGTACAAGGTCTTGTAAAAATTCCCCTAATCCAAACAGGCGAGGCGGGTACTTGTTCCCTACTTCCCACGCTATTTGTGCCAGTAGGTTTCCCGGTGTGGGAAAATTATGAGTTGCCTGCCCAGAAGCTAGAAACATCACGTTTCGATTAGACTTGAGTAGGTCAAACAGGCAATGGCGTAAGCCATCACCCTCATAAGTGATGACATGGGGGAGTTTGCGTGGTACAGTTTGTTTGTTTGCATTTCGGCTCAAGGCAACTTTCTCCTTTCGAGCCAGGTGATTACCCGAAATCTGGAGATATATTCTTGCGAACTAATACCGAAATATTATCCTGGGATTCTCCAGATTATTTTGTTGGGCTACCAGTTTATATTGTTGTTTTTATTATCGATTAAAATATATTAACTAACTAAATGGTACTATTAAGTCTCAACAAACAGATACAACTTTAGGGCTTAGATGCTGTAACAATACTTCTGCGAAATTGTTAGGTCGTTCAAGCATAAGAAAATGCCCACAATCGGGAAATGGCACAAGCTTTGCTGTTGGTTTGAAACGTTTAATGTTGTACATTCCCTTTGGAGGAATTGTGCCATCTCTATCACCCACTACCAGCAAAAGAGGTGCTTTAAGCTCACCAACTTCTCGATGGTAGCGTTCCAGATTAACAGGAGTAAGTGAGGAAAGCGCTAATTCACGTGCTATACGTATATCCGAAGCAACCATATCGTTGATAATAATTTGTTCATAGCTGCTTTCGATGGGGCGTGCTGCTAACTTACGGATGGTTAATTGCCGCAAACCCGGTAATTCAAGGATACGTTTTATGTTTACAACTAGTTTGATAAAGGGTACAAGTATTTCGCCCTTGCGATCCTCGATTTCAAAACTTCCGCAATTTACGATAGTTAAGCTTGCCAATTTGCCACGCGACTCTAAAATAGTAGCGAGATGTGTTGCTATAACAACGCCCAGTGAATGACCCACCACATGTAAAGGCTTATCCAACAGTTCCAGATGTTCGATTAATTCAAGCGCTTCGTTGCTGCCGTTATCAATTGTGCCTTTATATGTAGCTGGTAATGGTTTTTCTTTTGAAAGGCTGCGTCCGATACCCGGTTGATCATAAGTTAGGGTTTGAAAACGGGACGAAATCCTTTTTACTGTTTCTTTCCAATATCGCGCTGATGAACACCACGCATTAATGAATACAACAGTGCCTTCCGGTTCTGCGGGTGTACTTAATTCATAAAATATAGGGTTATTAGCTTGTCCTATTTTTACGCTAGGCATTATATTATTACCAAGTTCTAAACGGGTCGTAGCCGCCAAAGCTAAGGGCAGAAACGAAAGCTACGACTGCGATTAAGCCGTTGCCCGTAAGCAAATATTTTTTATATTGTGTATGAGTGGGGTTCTGGTATAGTGGACGTTGTGCAAAAAATTGTAATACTAGAGCTACCACTTGTATTAACGCTATCCAGTAATGCCCGATAGCTGCAAGATAAACTACATATACTGCTTGTGACAAGTCAATATAGATGTAAGAGACCCACAAGGCTTTTTTCACGCCGAGCATCACCGGCAACGTGCGTAAGCCTAGTTTCTTATCTCCTTCGATACTTTTCAGGTCGTTTAGTACCAGTAAACCGGCTGCTACAAAGGCATTTACCAAAGCTACCACGAGTATTTCAGTTTTGAAAGGACCAAAAACCATATTACCTGTAATCCAAGTCATCAGGTTATAGCCTAATCCTACTGAAAGTGGTCCGGTTATGCCGTTGCGCTTGAACTCGAAGGGCGGGATACTGTACATTGCGCCAAGCGCTAGACCTAGAATAGTCAATATTATGATAAACCCGGAGTTTTGACCGCCTAGCAAGCCCAGCAAAACTGCCGAAAATATTGCCAGTAATGCTATCACCGTAAAGTTTAGGATTGCGCCATTTAAAGTTACCAACCCAGCCGGAATCGGACGTGTCGGTTCATTAATGGCATCTAGTTCACGATCGAAAAAGTCATTGATGGATTGGCTGAAACCGATGGTGAGTGGTCCTACCAGAATTGAACCGATAATTATCAGCCCAAGTGTTTGCCAATCCAATTTCATTCCGCCACTTGCTACAGCGCCACTTATAAAGCCTTGTGGACCTGCTACCCATGTTACCGGATCGAGCAAGTCCAGATGACCTCGCAAGGTAGATTTTGCAGGTCGCGGCGTATTAGGCTTATTTTGAGCTAATGTTTCTTGTGATCCCATTCTCAGCAATTTCTTGTTTACAGCATATTTTTTAAGATTATGAGTTTACTACTGACCTCATATTCAGATTATACTACTCAAGTGTTACTTTGCGGTAGTCTAAAACACAAACTATACGGAGCAAACCTTCGTGAAAGTAGATGGATTTTAAGATGGAAATATCTAAAAATAAGATTTCCAAAACAGGCAATATGTACATTTGACCGGGTTGGGTAGTGGTGTTACATTAGGCGCAATAGGATTTGCCCCAATTATTTCAGTAGTTAGAAGGTATTTATAGGGGAAGAAATGTTCTTTAATGCTTAGGATGTTATAGAGACGCTGCGCGGGTGCAACCCCGCATTTTTTTATTCAAAAGATGAATCAAAGAATAACGGATGATTGTTCTCTTATATTATAGACTAAAGTAATAAGGCTTGAAAACAGCCTTTTAGCCCTTTTTTAAGTTCCTTTTTCTAGTAAAATACAGATTCGATAGATATGAAAAATTACTATGAGTTACTCGAACTAAATATAGGGGCGCAACCCGAACAAGTAAAGGCAAACTATCGGCGGTTAGCCAAGAAATTTCATCCTGACTTGAATCCTCATAATCCTAGGGCGGCAGAGCAATTTCTGGCTATACAACAGGCTTATGAAACTCTTGGCAACCCTCAAAAACGGCTTACCTATGATTCCACTCTTCAGAAAAACGCTACATCAAATAGTGTTGAATCTGAAGACGATTGGCTTGGAGTTCGCGCCTATACTGCTGCTGCCGCCAAAACTTACCAGCAAGAGGCGCGTTCAACCCCCAAACGCCGTACTATGAGTAAGCCTCACATGCCACGCCCTTCTTATCTGAATTACCGAGTAAGAATTACTTTACAAGAGCTTTTTAAGGGGGCTAAACGCACTATCAATGTTGGGCAAACCCATACCTGTGGGCGTTGCAAGGGGGCGCGTGTATTACCCCACATGGCTCAAACCTGCCCTCGTTGTGATGGTAACGGGTTTTTGGTTTCTTACGAAATACTGGAAATAAATATCCCACCCGGAATGTTACCGGATATGTCGATGCGAATAGAAATGCGGCATTGGATAGATAATGTTCCGCATCCCCTGCATATGCCCTATGCCACCAGTATTCACGTTTTGGTTGAACTATTGCCGCATCCACAATTCCAGATAGAAGGGCGCGACTTATATACCAGCGTTGAAGTGCCTTTAGAGGTTTTAGCAAAGGGGGGAGAATGGAATTTACCCGCGCCGGAGGGAGGCGAACTAATATTTAAAATACCGGCACACTCTCTTAGCGGTGATACTATCACACTCAGGAGGCATGGGCTTTTGAAAGGTTCTTCACATCGGCGCGGCAACCTGTACTGCAAGCTAATTCCCAAACCCCAATGAAATTTGGCTACTTTTGAAGCACTTGGTAATCGAACGGTAGTTGGAACTGCTCAATTTTCTGGATTATTACATCTTCAAGTCCATCGGGTAAGCTAAGCCTTATCCGCGCTATTTGGTCGGCATAGCCAAAATTACGGACTATTTCGGGTGTTATATGGTAAGTATGAAATTGTCCATCGGCAATAATATCGAAGAAAACAGCCGTTTTGGAAGCGATGTCGGTTGAACTATTAGCTAACCAAGTTACTTCACCCTGATAGGCACGCCCTTTTGAGGCAACTTTCATTGTAATATCCAACGAACCTAATTGAGCCGCCGCAAGTGTAAAATCGGGGCTTTGCAGCAAAACACCCCGCGAGGCGTTGACTGACAGACCAGTATCTTGCGAGACCAATGAACCTGTATTATTCAGGTCAAACCAGTTACCTGAAACAGCACTACCGGAGGTACCACGTACAAAATTCCAGCTAAGAAAAGATTTGCTCTGCTTTAATACCTCGTTGCGTTTTAGCATAGCATCCACGATTTCGGTATGGTTAATCAACCGATTCTCACCTTTGTATTCGAGGAAAATAGAATTTTTAAGGCGATCTTGCAAAATAGGCAGTTTGCCAACCTTTTCTACATCAATAGTGCTGTTTTTGTAGAGTAACCGGATTGCATCAGTATATCCATTTCTGAAAATTAATGCCCCGCTATTACTATCAAGAACACCCTCACTCACAATATGCGTATAGTTTGGTACATTAGGTACCACTTTTTTGGTTAAATTCAGGATTTGACGTGAGGTATTACCGGCATCTAGCCATTGTTGTATTCTGGCAGAACTGGTTGCGCCATATGAACCAAGCAAAGCTATTATCGCAATTACTCTGAGCCAGAAACCCAATTCTATAAAAGTTCGGGTTTTTGGTTGGGTATAGGTTGTAAAAGGAGCTATGATTGCCCCGATAAAGATAGCAAAGCCTGCGCTCGGTAAATAGGTAAAACGTTCTGCGGGTAGCGTAAATAGTACTGGTAAAAGAAAGAGAATTATCCAAAGGAAGCCAAAACCGGCGGAGCGCAAGGTATGGTAGGGCGGTGGAGGAAGCTTTGGAGCAACCGGCACGTCAATAGGTTTGGGCGCGAGTTGGATTTGAGGGAAGTTAGGAAAATTCGGATTTTCCAACTTACCCTCAACAGGCAAAATGGGTTTGGCTACTTCGGAATCAAGGGGCAAACCATGTTGTAAGCGAAATTGCTCCCATTCTTGAACAATACTTAAAGCTATGAACGCAATAATAAGCCCAACCAAAACTAGTCCGGTAGTGCCTGAGAACTGAAAAGGTGTACTTATCCAGTTTGTGTAATTGCTTATGAACAGTCCAAAATCCAGCTTTTGTCCTGCCTCGCCTCCATACCCACCCAGACCTTTAAAAAGCGCAATTCTGAGAATCAGGTATGCAAGAGAAATGAGAAAAACCGGGATATAGGAAATAATCAAGCGTTGCAATGCTACTCTTGAAAACTTTTTGTGTTTCCAAAAGAAATCCAGCCCTCCGGTTACAAAATCATATGACAACAACCCCAGCGGAATAGCTATAGCGGCTTCTTTACTGAGCAGCCCAAATATAAATAGACTTGAAGTTGCAATATACCATTTTAAAGCATGTTTAGGATGTTGCCGATACCTTATCCAGCATAATAAACTGCCAAGCGCAAAAAATGTTGCCAGTAAATCGCCTTGCCCACTTATCCATGCAATCGGTTCGCTATGAATTGGCTGGAGCGCAAACACCAGCCCGGCTACCCCTCCTACCACTATTCGTTTGCTTATCAACCAACCGATTAAATAAATTAGCCCTGCATTAGCGGCGTGTAAGGCTACCGAAACCAGATGCCAACCTGTTGGGTTATCTTGAAAAATTAGAAATTGAAAATAATACCCAAGTCTTACCAAAGGACGATAAAACTGCGCTCCTATACCCCAATCACGCCCAAACCAACTCAAGTTATCGACAAATGAAGGATGGGTAAAGGTAAGTTGCCCTAGAAAAATATAATCATCGGCGAGGAATGTAACTCGCCGAGTAATTGAGTAAAGCAAAGCGGCTGAGAAAACCGTTAACAACAGCCAGATAATTGCAGGTAACGTGGAAAATCTATGATTCAAGGTTGCGGGAATAACTTGCGCCCTGTTTTGAAGATTATCCTGAGAAATGATTGACAAATATCCTCCATCTAAATGCAGACTGGACGTTGGCTAGTGTGTGCCGGCAAGCGACTTGAGCAGATTTCTGGCAATTACCAGCCTTTGAATCTGGCTTGTACCCTCGTATATTTCTGTAACCTTTGCATCGCGGAAGTAACGCTCAACCGGATATTCTTTGATATATCCGTAACCGCCATATATTTGTACGGCATCGGTAGTTACTTTCATAGCGGTTTCGCTGGCGAACAGCTTTGCCATGCTGGCTTCAAGCCCCACGCTTTTGCCTTGGTCGCGCTGGCTTGCCGCTTTATGTACCAGCAAACGTGCTGCTTCTATCCGGGTTGCCATATCCGCTACCATAAACTGAATCGCCTGAAAATCATATATTTTATGCCCGAATTGTTGCCGTTCGTTGGCATATTGCAGAGCAAACTCGTATGCGGCTTGTGCAATACCCAACGCTTGCGTTGCAATTCCGATTCTGCCTCCGTCCAGCAATTGCAAAGCAAGTTTAAACCCCTCTCCTTCATTTCCGAGCAGGTTTTCAACTGGGACTTCACAATTTTCAAAAATTATCTCAGTGGTATCGCTGGCTCGCATCCCTAATTTGTCCAGTTTTTTACCAACCTTGAAACCGGGAAAACTTTTTTCTACTATGAAGCAGGAAATCCCGTTGGAACCCTTCGTTTTGTCGGTAACGGCAAAAGCCAGATATATATGCCCAGAAATGCCACTGGTAATAAACATTTTGGAACCGTTTAGAAGGTATTTATCTCCCTGCAAGGTGGCTGTAGCACGCATTTTAGCGGCATCGCTTCCGCTTTCAGCTTCGGTGAGGCAATACCCGCCTAGCTTTTGACCTTGTGCTAACGGTATCAGATACTTGCGCTTCTGCTCAGTTGTGCCGAATTTCCATATACCGTAGCAAGTTAGCGAGTTGTTTACCGACATAGCGGTACTGAGAGCGGGATTACCCCGCGCTATTTCTTCTAACGCTAACACATAGCTAACCGTATCTACCCCTGCTCCGCCCCATTCTTCGGGTATGAGCAAGCCCATCATGCCCATTTCGCCGAGCTTTTTCCACAGGGCAGTAGGGAACTCCTGCAATTCGTCAAAATGGGCAGCGGTAGGTAAGAGTTCTTTGTCGGCAAACTCGCGTGCTACTTGGCGAATCATTTCCTGTTCTGAAGTAAGCTGTAAGTCCATTATTTTGCCGTTTCCTATTGGTTTTTCAATTCGCGCAGCAAAAGACGCGCAATGACAATTCGCTGTATTTCGGAAGTACCTTCGCCGATTTCGCAGAGGCGAATATCCCGGTAGTAGCGCTCGACATGATATTCTTCTACGTATCCATAGCCCCCATGTATCTGAATCGCCTGATGACAAGCACGCTCACCTACTTCGCTGGCAAACAATTTTGCCATTGCCGCTTCCTTGCTAAAAGGCAATTTTTTATCTTTTAACCACGCAGATTGGTAAATCAAGAGGCGTGCTGCTTCAAGTTGAGTTGCCATATCCGCCAGCTTAAATTGAATTGCCTGAAAATCGCTGATAGGTCGCCCGAATTGGTGGCGTTGGGTGGAGTAGCGAAGCGCGGCTTCATATGCGGCTCGCGCAATACCCAGCGCCATTGCGCCGATACTGATGCGACCAGAATCCAGAATTTGCATAAACTGCCTGAAGCCATCATTAGGTTGTCCCAGAATATTCTCTTTGGGAATACGGCAGTTATCAAAGAAAAGTTGGCTGGTTACAGAGGCTCGCAACCCCATCTTCTCTTCGTTTTTACCATAGGTGAAGCCGGGGGTGCCTTTTTCAATAATAAAATTCGATATACCCCGCGCCCCTTTGTTTTTATCGGTCATTGCGGTAATAATTACAGTATCTGCAAGGCTACCACTGGTTATCCAGTTCTTGGAGCCATTAATAACCCACTCGTCTCCATCAAGCACAGCAGTAGTGCGAGTACCTGCTGCATCGCTTCCGGCGTTAGTTTCTGAAAGACCAAATGCGCCGATTTTTTCGCCCCGCGCCAACGGTATCAGGTATTTTCGCTTTTGTTCTTCCGTACCAAACAAATAGAATGGAGCAGAGCCAAGAGAGGTATGTGCTGCTAGAATAATTCCGGTGCTACCACAGGCACGGCTGATTTCTTCAACCGCCATAGCGTACATTAGGGTATCACCCCCTGCCCCACCCCATTCTTCGGAATAAGGCACCCCTAAAAGCCCTAATGCTGCCATCTTTTTGATATTTTCCCATGGAAATTCGTGGTTCTTATCATAATAAAGAGCTTTAGGAGCTATTTCTTTATCAGCAAAATCACGAACAGTATTTTGGAAAAGCTGATGTTCTTCACTAAGCTGGAAATCCATATGTTTGCACTCCTCGCCACTCCAATGTGGCTTTTCGCACTATTTTTGTACTTATCCTTCGCAACAGCTCAGCCATTTTACCATTTTTAAAATCCGGTTGCATGCCAAACCGTGACTAGCCTAGCCTAGCAAAATAGCAAACCATATGAATGGTCGAAGTTATGGGTTAAGCCGAATAGAAGTAACTTCACATAAATAAAATCGTCTTCACAGTGCATCGGTGTGCCTACTCATACAAAGCCCCTCCGTTAAGGGCTGAATCCTTTTTTGTCCACAATTTTACACCTATCTATACACCAAACTGAAACAATATATGTGGAAAAACCACTTGAAAAGTGAATAGAAAAAGGGGTAGAATAAAAGGTCAGCCAAAAGACGCACAAAATGCTGCTGCGATTATTGGCGCTTACTGCTTGGGCATATCCGATAACCTACTGGTTGCCCTAAATCGAATAGAAAAATCAAAATTGGTTTTGATTTGTCGAACTTGAATTTAAGGGCGGCAGAACTATTTTTATTTATAGGGCTAACCGTTTACGGCTATCGAAGTTTTACCGGCTAAAGGCGATGCGTATGAATGGCTTTGTGCCTAACTACATCGAAGAAATTAAGCGACGCTTAAGCGTGGTGGATCATATTTCCACGCGAGTCCCGCTTAAAAAATCCGGGAAAAATTATAAGGGTCTTTGTCCTTTTCACGGTGAAAAATCCGGGAGTTTTTTTGTATTCCCTCAAACTGAGAGCTACTATTGTTTCGGTTGCCATGAGTCCGGCGATATATTTACCTTTACGATGAAAACCGAAGGGTTGGAATTTAACGAAGCCCTGGAAATGCTGGCGAAGCGGGCGGGAGTAGAATTACCTGAACGCCAGCCACAAATCGCGCCCGACCCCGAAGTCCAATCCCAACAACAGCTTAAAGAACGTCTTAAAGAAATAAATGCAGCGGCGGCAATCTATTTTAGCCACTTGTTGCTCAAATCTAATGAAGGTCAGGCTGCTCGCGCCTATTTGTCAAAACGCGGGGTAACACCAAAGTCTATTGAATTGTTCGGGCTTGGTTATGCTCTGGATAGCTGGGATAATTTATTCAAATATCTTACCGCTAAAGGTCGCTTCTCACCACAAGAATTGGTGCAAGCCGGGTTGGTGGGCGAAAGAGAAAATGGGGAAGGTTATTACGATAGGTTTCGAGGTCGGCTGATTTTTCCGATTAAAGACAGGCAAGGACAGATAATCGCTTTCGGCGGTCGTGTGCTTGAAGGTGCCCCTTCCGATGCGCCAAAGTATCTGAACTCGCCTCAGACTTTTCTGTTCGACAAGAGCGCCACGCTTTATGGGTTTGACCTAGCGCGGGATAGCATCCGCCGCAGCGACTGTGCGGTAGTGGTAGAAGGCTACATGGATGTTATCGCTGCGCACGAAGCAGGTTTTAGTAATGTAATTGCGCCTTTGGGAACGGCTTTGACCGAAAAGCATGTTGTATCATTAAAGAAACTTACCAAACGTATAGTGCTGGCACTTGATGCCGATTATGCCGGACAGAAAGCAACCTTGCAAGGCATTGAAGTGTTAAAACGAGGTTTTGATAGCTATAGCGTAGCGGTTCCTAACCCCAAAGGGCTGATTCAGTTCGAGCAACAACTCGATGCCGATATAAGAGTAGCGATTTTACCGACGGGCAAAGACCCAGATGAAGTGGTTCGCGAGAATCCCAACCGCTGGAAAGAAATGATTGCTCGTGCTGTTCCGGTAGTAGATTACACTTTTACCAGTGTAGCTGCTTCAATGGATTTAAGTAATGCGCGAGGCAAAAGTGAAGCAGTTGAAATCCTTATTCCGGTAATTCTGGAAGTGCGCGATCGTATAGAGCGTGAGCATTATATCCAGAAACTGGCGCGAATAACCAATACTGGCGCGGATTTGCTATATGCGGAGTTAAAGAGGGTTTCAAGAACACAATATTCCAAGCCTTCTATCGAAAAAACTACGAACGATAACGATAGCGATGTTTCTAGTGTTGATATAGCTACAGGTGAAGGAACACCGCCACCTGTTATCCAAATAGGAACACGCCTTCAACTAGATTATGAGGATAAACTCCTTGCTTTCGTGTGGCGCTACTCGAAAGCCCTCGATATTATAGGGCAAGAGGGTAAACAAATCTCTCCTGATGATTTTAGAAAAGGTGAAAACCGATTTCTGTATGAATCACTAATTGAAGCCAAGCAACATGGGGTTTCACTCGCTGAAATAGAAGAATCCTTTGCGCCAGAGATAGCAAGCTATTTTGCACAGCTTATGGCTGATGTAAATTCGCAACCGGAACTTGACCCCTACGTTGAGGTAAGTGCGGCTTTTCAGTTTCAACTGAGGCGTTTGCGTAACTCTAGAGCGATGGATTTCGTACCAACATTAGTAGAGATGCAACGTAATTGCGAAGAGTCTGCAAATACTGGCGAAAATGCGGATGGAACTAGAGAAAATATGTTGGAAAATGAAGATGAGATTTTCCGGCAAGCCGATAAGCTTAGGGTAGAAATTTTTAATAACCAACCCAGCCTGAGTGTGGTTTTTAAGGATAGTCGTGATCGGTAATTAGGGGGTTAATAAAGAATTATAGTTTTGTGTGGGTACGGGCTGAAGCAAACCAACTTAAACAAGGGTCTTTATTGGCGCAAACATTGTGAAACCAAAACTAGACCAAAAAACTAGTGTTTGAGTATATGTGCTTCAAACAAGCTCAATATAACAAATAATAATTACAAACGCAAACTGCTTGATTAAAAATATATTCTTTTAGGGGAGTGCGAAAATAATGGGTAATACAAAGCGCAAGCGGCACTACGAAGGAGATACTCTTGTTGAGGAGGTCAACGATGTAGATCGCTTGCTCGGTCTGGCTGAAAAATCTGCCGAAGAAGAAGTAGAGCCAGAAGATATCTTAGAACCTGATTTGCTGGATGAGGATGTAGTATTAATGGACGATGATGTCCTTAGCCCCGATAAAGCTCTCGAAGCTTTAGCGCCTGTGACCAACCTGAGCGACTTGCTAACACGGGGCAAAAAACAGGGCTACGTTACCCAGGACCAGATTCTGCAAGCGATTCCTGAACCGGAATCGCATCTAGAGCAAATAGAAGATGTTTATGCCGAACTTATTGAACTCGGCATTGAAATATTGGACGATGCTAAAGAATTTAACACTCGCGGTAAGGGTGAAGACTCGAATGAGCCTGACCCTGACCTTGATATTGCTTTCGACCTAGAAGGCATGAGCATTGATGATCCGGTTCGTATGTATCTACGAGAGATTGGGCGAGTTCCTTTGCTAACAGCTGCAAAAGAAGTAGATTTGGCGAAACGGATGGAAGCCGGAGATGATGAAGCGCGTCGTCATCTAACCGAAGCTAACTTGCGGTTGGTTGTTAGCGTTGCCAAAAAGTATATAGGGCGCGGTATGTCACTCTTAGATCTTATTCAAGAAGGCAATATCGGGCTTATCCGTGCGGTTGAGAAATTCGATTATCGCAAAGGCTATAAGTTCAGCACCTACGCTACGTGGTGGATTCGCCAAGCGATTACTCGTGCAATTGCTGACCAAGCACGTACAATCCGTATTCCGGTGCATATGGTTGAGACCATCAATCGTTTAATTCGCACCAGCCGTCGCTTGGTACAGGAACTCGGTCGTGACCCAACCAGCGATGAAATTGCTCGCGAGATGGGTTTGCCGGCTGAAAAAGTGCGCGAGATTATCAAAATTTCGCAAGAGCCGGTTTCGCTTGAAACGCCAATCGGTGAGGAAGAAGATTCACATCTAGGCGATTTTATTGAAGACCAAAAAGCGCTTGCTCCTGCCGATGCTGCCAGCCACCAATTACTTAAAGAACAGGTGGAAGATGTGTTGGACAGCCTGACTCAGCGGGAACGTCGGGTATTGCAACTTCGTTTTGGGCTAGATGATGGGCGTAGTCGCACACTAGAGGAAGTTGGGCGTGAGTTCGGAGTAACCCGCGAGCGTATCCGCCAAATAGAGGCGAAAGCTTTGAGAAAGCTGCGACACCCCAGCCGTAGCAAAAAGCTCAAGGATTATTTAGAGTAAGAAATGCTCCCCCCTTCCAAACTGCGAAGGGGGATTTTTTATCCCCTGTATCCTTTTTCTACAGCGTCACTAATTTCCCCACCCGTTTACTATTGCATCTAAATATACTCCAAAAATGTGGGATTCAAGCTCGAAATGATAGTAATTGACAGTAATCACGCTGTAATATGCAGCCGAATTACAGGTAAACTAAGGTTAGAGAAGGCTTTCTCGTTTGTTTGTAACGCTCTAACCGGAGAATAATATTACTGGCAAAGGAGGTTATCATGAAAAAGGCACGCATCAGGTCAAGGCTACTTTGGCTTATACCCACGATTATACTAATTCTTCTTATAATCATTTATATCGGGGTATCAATTTATGGAGGCGATACTTTCAATAAGGTTGCTCAACGCTTTGGAAAATTCGATGATACGCCTACAAAATATGGCATCTCCTATCAGGATGTAACGTTCTCTTCCGCCGCAACAGATAAGCTAACCTTGCGGGGATGGTGGTTACCGTTGGAGGATTCTAACCGGACGCTTGTAATGGTTCACGGAATAAATCAGAATCGCGCCGAAATGTTGTATTTGGCGAAAGATTTACGAGCGTTAGGTTTTAACCTGCTCTATTTTGATTTGCGGGGACACGGTGATTCGGATGGCAATCGCCGTTTCTATGGGCAGTACGAATCGTGGGATGTGGTGGGGGCTTTCAATTTCGTCAAGAGCTTGGGCTTTTCACCAGATAATATTGGTATATCCGCCCGCAGTTACGGCGCATCCAGCGCGTTGCTGGCAATGGGACATTCTTCGGAGATCAAATCAGTTTTCAGCGACTCCGCTTGGGGTAAATTTGAAAGAGTGGCGGAATGGCGTTTCAGCAAAGATTACGGGCTTCCCAGCTTTTTCCTTCCCGGTATCTATACAGCCGGTAATCTGATGTATGGATTTAAAATCGAAGAAACAGCCCCTGAGACCGTTCTACGCACCCTGAAGGATCGCCGTATCTTTCTGATACATGGCGACCAAGATCAGGAAATCCCCTACCAAGAATTTTACAGCCTGAAAGAGGCAGGCGGATCTAATATAACCGGGAGTTGGTTTCTGACAGGCGCAAAGCATTGCCAATCCCATGACCTGTACCCGCAAGAATATTTTCAGAAGCTCCAGCAGTTCTTTTACACTAATTAAATCCTGTTTGGAATCAAAATAGACTGCTGTTAAAGGGTGGTGCTATAAACTCGGCAAAGAAAGGAAGCTGCCATGAAAATACAAACGACTGTTAATCAGAAGAGCGCCTTTTACAGAACAAAGTGGTTCAAAATTTCTTTGGCAGGGGTGGTACTTAGCGTAATAGCAATCTATATCGGAATCTGTAACTATGCTGCCCGCGTTTTTACCACCAGTGCCACCCGTGATCTAGGACCTAATACTCCTGCTACATTTGGGATGCCTTATGAGGAAATCACTTTCAAAACCAGCGATACAGCGCAACTAACAATTAGAGGGTGGTGGATACCTCGCCAAAATTCACAGAAAACGCTAATTATGGTTCATTCCAAAGATGGCACTCGTACTTTTCTGCTTCCGGTAAGCCAGCGTCTTTGGCAGGAGGGATTTAATATCCTGCTTTTTGATACCAGAGGTCAGGGCTTGTCCGATGGTGAGCGTTATGCCTTTGGTTGGAAAGAAAAATATGATGTAGTTGGGGCAGTGGCATTTCTGAAAAGTAAAGGAATTTCGCCCAATCAAATCGGGGTAGTGGGTTGGAGTATGGGCGCTGCTACCGCGCTAATGGCAATGGCAGAAACGCCCGATATTAAAGCAGGCTTAATCGAATCTAGTTATGGTAGCCTCGACCGGGTGATAAATGAAAAATACTATCCTGATACCGGGATGCCTTTGTTGCTTTATCCCGGAATCAAGCTAATGGCAAAGCTCATGTATGATTTGGATGTAGATCAAGCCAAGCCAGAAGTTGCCATTACCAAACTAGGAGAGCGAAAAGTATTTCTGATTCATGCTGAAAAAGACCAAGAAATCCCCGTCTCCGAATTTCAAATAGTGCTTAAAGCGGGCAGCGCAAATGTGGCAGAAAACTGGTTAGTGCCAGGGTCGAAGCATGTGCGAAGTTTTCAGGAGTATCCCGATGAATATGTCAGGCGGGTTGTAGCTTTTTTCAATAGGGAACTATCATAAAATACATATTTTACAAACGACTTGTTAGCTAACTCACGAAAACGCCAACCGGAAGAATGCTTCAAGCAATAAACGGGGATATGCTATAATTTCCGGCATATGTTTAAATAAAACATTAAGACCAGATGGTAAATCCGGCAGGAGTTTTAGATGATTTTTTCAACGGCATCTTTTTTAGCTTGGGTTGTAGCCTTTATTTTTGGGATTGCAATTCGCGAGTACCTTAAAGCCCTAGTAGCAGACCGTCTTGGCGACAAGCTACCTCGTTCACAGGGAAGGCTTACCCTTAATCCCACTATGCACCATCATGGGCTAGGCTTGGTGCTGGCTTTTATGGCAAGCGTAGGCTACCCAGTTATAACTTGGGGCAAGCCCGTTGAAGTGAATACCCATGCTCTACGTGGTGGGCGCGGCAGTATTACCCTTGTATCGGCAGTGGGCATCCTTGCAAATTTGCTGCTTGGCTGGCTAATTTGGCTGGCGGCAAGTCCATATATCCGAAATGCTAAAAGCACTGATTTGCTGGCAAACTTTCTGTACGGTTTGGTGCTGGTAAATCTTCTTTTGTTCGCTTTCAACCTGCTTCCCATCCCGCCTTTGGACGGCTATTATTTCATTAAGGGCTTGCTTCCTGCTCAATGGGATGTGAAATTACAGAGCTATGAAACTTATGGTATGTTAATACTGGTAATCGTTGTTTTATTCATACCTTTTTTATTCGGTATATTTAGCTCCAGAGGCGGCAACCCAATTTTCGATTTTATTATTTATCCGATAGTACGGGCGGTAGGGGGATTATTGGGAATATCAATAGTATAGTAGATTCAAAAATGGATGTTCGTTACCGTTTCAAGCAATTACTAATGGCGCTCAGGGCGCGTCCTTTTAATAGCGCTGAGTCCGAATTTGTACGCCAAATATTGAACGAGAAGCAAGCCGAGTTATTTTTTGCTTTGCCTTTTTACGAGCAGCATCATGCTTATAGAGTTTGTTGTATGCTGTGGGATAATGGGTATCAGGAAGATAAGGCTTTACTACAAGCAGCGTTGTTGCATGATTTAGGCAAACGTGACCCGGTATCGGGCAGATACATTAGCTTATGGGATAAAATTCTGGTAGTCGCGCTAAAGAAAATCGGTGGAAAGCCCTTACTATATAAGGTGGCAAAGCCTGACCCGCGTAGTTGGCTCTATGTATTTTGGTTACAAACCCGGCATGAACAGCGAAGCGCTGAATTGGCAGAGGCGGTGGGTAGCTTACCGCGCGTGGTTGCGCTTGTAGCGGGGTGTGTTCCTGCTAATGACCCTGCTTTTGTTGCGTTGAAATGGGCAGATGATGCAAACTAGCTTGATAGCGGAAAGCTAAATGGAAAAACAAACTCGCCAGAAAAATGTTTTTGGGATGACGGTTTATCGCTATCAGGTGCGATTGCCGGGCTTTGATTTTGAAGGTCCGTTGGATTTGTTATTGCAATTGATTGAGCGTAACGAATTGCCCATTACAGAAATTTCGTTAGCAAATATCGCTGAAGAATATACCGCTTATATAGACCAACTAACCGAAATAAACCCTGCCGAGCTTTCTGAATTTCTGGTTATCTCTGCTAAATTACTTCTGATAAAAAGCGCAGCCCTGCTACCCGCACCACCTGCTCGTCCGGGCGAACCCGAAGAAAGCACAACCGATGCTAAGGAACTTATTGCCCAATTACGCGAATATAAGCGAATAAAAGAGGCTGTACGGTTTTTGCAACAACGTCACGAATCAGGTTATCGGGCTTATAGCAGCCAACGTAGCGGACCTACGGAATTACATTTGGAACAATTAAACTCAGCGTTGGAAAAAACGGGGCGGGGCAAAAGCGGGCATTCCTTACATGGCGTAAAACTACAAGATTTATTGGCGTTGGTAAAACGCAGATTAGCTGCCCAGCAAAGGGAACAGTTAAAATTGCCGTTGGCGATTAATCAGCAACAATTGGGGCGCCGCGTCAAAATAGAAGAACGTATTGAGTTAGTTGAAGTTCGGTTGAAAGCTGAAAAACAGCTTGCCTTTAGCAGCCTTTTTGAGTCTCGCAGCGATGAAAATCGGCTTGAGCTTGAGATTATAGTCACCTTTATGGCAGTGCTTGAACTGCTTAGAAGGCATGCGGTAGTAGCGCAGCAAGATGAACTTTTTGGTGAAATATACATTACTTCAACGAAGGACGTAGAATGACCGATCTTACTACTTTACCGCAACCGGTATCCGGTGCGGAACGAGTGGCTTTTTTTCAGGAGATGCTCGAAATTTACAGCCCAAGTCATCAGGAAAGCGCTGTTGCCGAATTTTTGGTGCGTAAGATGCAGGCGTGGAATTTCCGAGAAGCCTATGTAGATGAAGCTGGAAATGCGGTAGGTGAAATTGGCGCGACCCAAGAGCAAGCTACCAAAACTGTGGCGCTATTAGGGCATATTGATACGGTACCGGGTTTTATTCCGGTTCAGATTATGGAAGATGGTGATACTATTTACGGGCGCGGTTCGGTTGACGCGAAAGGTCCCTTTGCGGCATTTACTCTAGGCGCTGCCGCATTGGTGCCTCTGCAAGCGCAATTATCCGCCGAAGGCAAGCGTATAGTATTGGTA
>Ga0194047_10000153_pt1 | contig 48282 bp, 52 predicted proteins | sample JunL225m_MetaG_2_FD_160070 | JGI IMG/M metagenome (GOLD analysis project Ga0194047, IMG submission 160070) | Anoxic zone freshwater microbial communities from boreal shield lake in IISD Experimental Lakes Area, Ontario, Canada - Jun2016-L221-5m | ecosystem: Environmental > Aquatic > Freshwater... | reverse complement strand
ATACTGATTGATTATATGTTTGAATTACCTTCAAAAGAAGATGTAACCGAACTACATATTTCTTTAAACTTTGCAAAAGAAAAAATTGCTCAATTAAAAATGAAAAGTTTGAAAGCTGCTTAACAAATCAGCATCATGTGATCACAATACGAAATAATTTCCTATTTTGCATCTCATGAAAATAGAATTGAACAACAAAAAAGTAATTAATTCGTGGGCAATGTACGATTGGGCAAACTCTGTTTTCTCTCTTACAATTGCTACGGCAATTTTTCCTCCTTATTACGAAAGTATCAGCAAAGCCGCGGCAATTGCATCAGGAAGTAATCCAAACGGACCTTATTATCTCGACATCTTCGGAATGAAAATATTGAATACTGCTTTGTATTCATATGCTTTGTCACTAGGATTTTTATTGGTAACTATTTTTAGTCCAATACTTTCCGGAATAGCAGATGCTCGGAGAAATAAAAAATCATTTTTAAAATTCTTTTGTTACATGGGCTCATTAAGCTGTGTAATGATGTATTTCTTCAACCCTTCAACAGTATTTTTAGGAGTAGCACTTTTTGTAATTAGTCTTTTTGGATTTGGAGGAAGCATTGTTTTTTACAATGCCTTTCTACCAGAAATAGCAACCGAAGATCAATTTGACAGAGTAAGTGCAAAAGGTTTTTCGATGGGTTATATCGGAAGTGTCATTTTATTAATTGCAAATTTAATAACCATCATGTTTCCTGAATGGTTTTTTCCGATACAAGCAAAAGCTACCGAATTATTAAATTCATCAACAACACTCGATCAAGCTTCTGCATTAAGCACTGCAAAAGATTATTATGTTGGTGTAGCAAGTCGGATTTCATTTGTTTCAGTTGGTATATGGTGGGCAGGATTTGCTCAAATAACATTTGCTAACTTGCATGAAAATGCCCCTGAGAAAAAATATGAAGGAAATGTTTTTAGCAAAGGATTTAACGAATTAAAAAAAGTATGGCATGAAGTACAAAGCCCTAAAGAGCATGGAAAAATCAGACGCTACTTGTTGGGATTCTTTTTTACAAGCATGGGGTTGCAAACTGTATTGTATGTAGCAAGTTTATTCGGTTCACAAGAATTAAAATTGCCAACTCAGGATTTAATTATTACCATTTTAATCATTCAGTTAATAGCCATACTTGGTGCTTGGATGTTCTCTCGAATTTCTGCAAAAATTGGAAATATTTACTCACTCATCATCATGATTATTGTATGGATAGTTATTTGTTTTATTGCATATAAAATCACAACGGCAACTCAGTTTTATGCTCTTGGTGCTTTGGTTGGAATTGTGATGGGAGGCATTCAATCTATGTTCAGATCAACCTACGCAAAACTTATTCCAGAGACCACTAACGATCATGCTTCCTATTTCAGTTTTTATGATGTGAGCGAAAAATTGGCAATTGTTTTAGGAACTTTTAGTTTTGGTTTTCTGTTAAATATTACTGGAAACATGAGAGCTTCGGTTTTAGCATTAGCCGTTTATTTTATCATTGGACTATTTTTTATAGCTCGTATCAAAAATTTTAAATCATTAAAAGCTTAAATGAAAGTTGATTTGTTCATTCCATGTTTCATAGATCAGATGAGACCGGAAACGGCTTTCAATATGATTAAAGTTTTGGAAAAAGCAGGATGTCAGGTTAGTTATGATGTGAATCAAACTTGTTGCGGACAACCTGCTTTTAATGCTGGTTTTTGGGATGAAGCTCGAGAAGTTGGTGAAAAATTATTGAATGAAGTTCCCAATAATAAAACACTTGTGAGTCCATCAGCTTCTTGTGTTGGTATGATAAGAAATTCTTATGATTTGCTTTTTCAAAACTCTTCTTACCACAATAAATATCATCAGCTAAAAAAGAAAACATTCGAGCTAAGTGAATTTCTAGTTGATGTTTTAAAAGTTACTGATTTAGGTTCAATGCTCTTTGGAAAAGCAACCTATCATGATTCGTGCAGTGCATTACGAGAATGTAAAATTAAAACTCAACCTCGCGAATTATTAAAGCATGTTCAAGGACTTGAATTAATTGAAATGAAAGATACAGAAACTTGCTGCGGATTTGGAGGATCGTTTGCTGTAAAATTTGAACCGATTTCGGTAAGTATGACTGAACAAAAAGTGGACAATGCAATGGCAACCGGTGCCGAATATATTATCTCAACCGACTACTCATGCTTGCTTCAAATGGATTCGTATATCAAGAAGAAAAACCTTCCTATCAAAGTTTTACATATTGCAGATGTGCTTGCACAAGGTTTGTAATGTGAATTGATAATTAAGAATTAAGAATTTTTACCCTTACTTTGAATGTAAATTAATGAATCAAATATTTTCATTATCAAATCATCTCATCATCAAATCTAAAATCGTACATTATTAAATCTTAATCTCATGACACTCATTATTCTTGGAATTATATTACTGACCATTGGTTCGGCAGTATTTTCAAAAAACGAACAACTAAAACGTTTTAATCCTACTGTTAGAACTCTTGCAATTGTATTTATTATCGCAGGTGTTGCATCATCTTGTTTCAAACAAATTGATGCCGGACAAGTTGGTGTTAAAGTACTTTTTGGAAAAGTTGAAGATGATGTTTTAAACAGTGGTTTAAATATTATTAATCCAATAATTGATGTAAAAACTCTCGATACTAAAACTCAAAATTATACCATGAGCGGTGTGCATGATGAAGGTGCAAAAACTGGAGATGATGCTATTCGTGTGCTTTCAGCAGATGGTTTGGAAGTTACCATTGACCTTACAGTTTTGTATCGTGTTGTGCCATCTGAAGCACCACGTCTGTTAAAAGAAACTGGCATGGATTATAATGACAAAATTGTTCGTCCGATAACAAGAACTAAGATTCGCGACAATGCAGTTTATTATGATGCTGTTGCATTGTACTCAACAAAACGTGATGAATTTCAGGCAAGGATTTTTAAAAGTATTGAAGGTGATTTTAATAAACGTGGTTTAATTTTAGAACAGTTACTTGTTAGAAATATTACGTTGCCACTTTCAGTAAAAGCAAGCATCGAATCAAAAATAAATGCTGAGCAAGATGCACAAAAAATGCAGTTCGTTTTACAAAAAGAACGTCAGGAAGCCGATCGTAAACGAGTGGAAGCACAAGGTATTGCCGATTATCAACGCATCATTTCAAGTGGATTAACCGATAAACAATTGCAATACGAAACCTTCAAAGCAAATTTAGAATTGGCAAAATCACCAAATGCAAAAGTGATTGTTTTAGGCAAAGGAAATAGTCCTTTAATTTTGGATGCGAAATAGATTTTGATTTGATGATGTGTTGATGAGATAATTTGATGATGACTTTTTTAAAGACTATTATTTCAAATCACTGAAAAAATCTTTCAAATGTAATTTGTGAATTTCGAGAAGTTTGAAAAGATATTAGACTACTTTCACATTCGTTTTTTTTGCCACCAAGACACGAAAACACAAAGCCTCACTAAGATATTCTTCGAGATTCTTGCTGCCTTTGTGACTTAGTGGCAACTTTTTTTTATTTCAAATCACTGAAAAAATCTTTCAAATGTAATTTGTGAATTTCGTGAAGTTTGAAAAGTTATTAGACAACTTTCACATTCGTTTTTTTTGCCACCAAGACACGAAAACACAAAGCCTCACTAAGATATTCTTCGAGATTCTTGCAGCCTTTGTGGCTTAGTGGCAACTTTTTTTTAATTCAAATCACTGAAAAACTCTTTTAAATCTAATTTGTGAATTTCGAGAAGTTTAAAAAGATATTCCAACGAAATGTTTCTGCCTTTTTCAAGGTTTTGCATGCACTTACAAAATACTACCTCCAACCTTCCAATAATCAAAAATTGTCTTTTTCCAAAATCACTTATCTTCGTTTATCAAAATAAAATTATACTAATATGAGTTTTGAAGTGAAAGAAATATTGGCATTGCCCGATAAAGAAAAAAAACGAATTGCCGATTTGATTTATGAAAGTTTGCAAAATAAAGATGATAGCAACATCCTAAATGAACCATTACCTGAATGGCAACAAAAAATATTAATTGAAAGACTTGATATTATTGACAAACATCCCGAACGATTATTGTCTAGAGAAGAAGCAAAAAAACGAATACAGCAATTAATGAAAAAATGAAATTAATTGTATTTGATGAAGCAACTGTTGATGTAGCTGAAGCAGCAAAATGGTATAACTTAGAAGTAGAAGAACTTGGTGAAAGGCTTGTTTCAGAATATGAACATACTCTAGATTTCATAGTTAAATCACCTTTAACGAAACAAATTAGACTTTCAAAACGAATACGATTAGCTCATCTGCACACATATTTTACGAAATAAAATCAGAAGCAATTGTGGTTGTTGCCTTTTTGCATCAAAAGAGAAATGCTAAAAGAATCCTGAAAGAAAGAAGAAAATGAATTACACTAAACAACACCTTTTCAACTTCACAAAAAATATTTTCATCGGTTGCGGAATGAACGAAACTGATGCATCTCTTGCTGCTGATGTTTTATTGACTGCCGATTTGAGAGGCATTGATTCGCATGGTGTGGCGCGACTTTCAGGTTATGTGCGTTTGCATGAAACCAAGCGTGCTAACATGAAACCAAACTGGAAAATCATTCACGAAACTCCATCAACTGCAACCATTGATGCTGATAATGGATTAGGTTTAGTTGTTGCTCCAAAGGCAATGGAAATTGCAATTTCTAAAGCCAAAAATGTTGGCACAGGTTGGGTAGCAATTCAAAATTCAAATCATTTTGGTATCGCAGCATATCACGCGATGATGGCCTTGGAGCATGATATGATAGGCGTTGCAATGACCAATGCAAGTCCGCTTGTTGCGCCAACATTTTCTAAAGAAAGAATGCTTGGCACAAATCCGATGTGTTATGTTTTTCCTGCAGGAAAATATTTACCCTTCGTTGCCGATATGGCAACTTCTTCAGCTGCAAATGGAAAATTAGAAATTGCTCAACGCACTGGAAAATCAATTCCAAAAGGTTGGGTTCAAGATGCTGATGGAAATGATTCTATTGATGCTGATGAATTAAAAAAAGGTGGCGCATTATTACCACTTGGAAGTTCGAATGAAGCAGGTCATAAAGGTTATGCTCTTGCTTCGGTGGTTGATATTTTTACTGCGGTGCTTTCGGGTGCAAATTATGGTCCGTGGGTTCCACCGTTTGTTTCTTTTTTAGATCCTGTTGAAAACCTTCCAGGAAAAGGGATCGGGCATTTTGTTGGAGCGATGAGAGTGGATGCATTTCGTCCGGTTGATGAGTTTAAAAAAAATATGGATAACTGGATCGAACGTTTTAAAAATGCAGTTCCAATTGATGAAAATAAAAAAATAATTATTCCAGGAGAACCTGAATTTTGGGAACATGAAAAGCGAAGTAAAAATGGAATTCCATTGAATGATAAAGTTGTAGATGATTTAAAATCTCTTGCTAAAAAATTTAATTTAGAGTTTTAACTTGCACCTATGTATAAGTTAGACAGAACAGCATTTAAGATTCAAACTTTTGAGGAAGCTGACCATACTTTGCAATATTGGTTGACTCAATCATACAAAGAAAGACTGACTGCAGGTTGGTATCTTTCGTGTGTGGCTTTTAATGTTGATCCTGAAACCATCCGAATGGATCGAACAGTTTTTTCAATGAGGAAACACTCATAATGGGAAATATTTTTAATGAAGATTTTCAAGACTTCATCAAAGCATTTAATGAAGCAAAAGTTGATTACATTTTAGTAGGAGGATATTCTGTTATTCTACACGGGCATAACAGAAGCACAGGTGATATGGATATTTGGGTAAGAAAATCTGAAGACAATTATCAGAAAATAAAAACAGCATTTAATATTTTCAGAATGCCAATGTTTGATATGACACCAGAACGATTCATGTCATCAGAGAATGATGTTTTTACTTTTGGAAGAAGTCCTGTTGCAATCGATTTAATTACCGAACTTAAAGGACTATCTTTTAATGACGCTTTCAATAATTCAACATTAGTTCAAGTCGAAAATATCAAAGTCAGATTGATCCAATTAAACGATTTGATCAACGCAAAAAAGGCGTCTGCAAGACCAAGAGACATTGATGATATCGACCATCTAAAATCATGAACAAAAAAATAATTCTCGCATCAAAATCACCACGAAGACACGAATTAATAAAAGGTCTTGAACTGGAATTTGAAGTGCATACTTATGAAGTTGATGAATCGTTTCCTGAAGATTTAAAAGCTGATGAGATTGCAACTTTTCTTGCCGAAAAAAAAGCAAATGCTTATCCTTTTGCTATAAATGAAAATGAAATTCTGTTAACTGCCGATACCATAGTTTGGGTAAATGATCATGTGCTGAATAAACCCGAAAGTGAAGAAGAATCTTTTGCAATGCTGAAAGAAATTTGCGGTACAACTCACGAAGTTTTTACAGGAGTTTGTTTACGAACAAATAATAATCTGTCAACTTTTTTTGAGCGAAGTGAAGTGACTTGTAAAGCAATTTCTGATGAGGCAATCTGGCATTATATTAAAAACTATAAACCGTTTGATAAGGCTGGCAGCTATGGAATTCAGGACTGGTTTGGCTATACAGCAGTTGAAAAAATTAACGGTTGTTTTTATAATGTAATGGGATTACCTGTGAGCAAAATTCACGAGGAAATAAAAAAGTTGACAGAAAAATAGTTCATAATGTTTTGCAAAAAACTTTAAACGTTAAACTAAAAACTTCAAACTAATCTTCACTAAACAAAACTCCTTCTTTCATTGAATAATTTGAGGCAATAATTTTTTTGATTTCAAATTCTTGAACAACAAATTTCATTAAAAGAGCTGCAACAACTATCATCTCAATTCTAAAATCAATCATGCCTTTTAATTTTGACCTTTGCTCAATTTTAGAAGTAATCATCAGTTCATAAAACACATCAAAATCTTCATGTCTTATTTCAAATGCATTTTTGCTTAAGGTATTCGGAATTACCTCAAGATCTTTCAAAACAATATCAACCAAAGTTTCAAATGAACCGGCAGAACCTACAAGAATCTTTGTGGGATATTTTTTTAATGCATCCTTCAACGGTTTTAACTTATCATTAAAATAATTTCTTATCTCTACTATCTCCTTTTCAGTAATTGGATCAAGGGGTTGGAATTTTTCTATTAATCGCGCAGCACCAAGGTCAAAACTATTTTTCCATAAAATATTATTATTACATCCAATAATAAATTCCACGCTCCCCCCCCCAATATCCATCACCAAAATATTTTCATCTGGAACCTTAAATGAATGTATAACACCCTCGAAAATGAATGTAGCCTCAGCATCACCATTAATAGCTGCTATATCGATTTGATGTAATTTTTTTGCCTCATTAATAAACTCTGTTCCGTTTACAGCATCCCTAATTGCTGATGTTGCAAACGCATGAACTTGTGTGATTCCAAATTGATCAAGATATTTCCTAAACTCAGCCAATGCTGTTAAACCTCTGATAAAAGCATCAGAAGTTATCAGGCCTTTATTAATGCCTCCTTTACCAATTTTAACAGGAACTTGTAATTTAAAATATTCATTGATCATTCCGTTTTTAACTTCGGCAATCAACAAATGAAAAGTATTTGTACCAAGATCAATAATTGCTTTCATTGATGACAATTTAAAGTAAAAAAAATGAATTCTGATTATATTAGCAAAATGAAATTGGATAAATAATTTTATCCCCTTTACCTTTCTAAAATTTTATTAAGATGAAAGCAATAATACTTGTGGCATTAGGAGGAGCAATTGGTTCATTGATGCGCTATTTTGTTGCTTTGCTATTGAAAAATTTTTATTCGGGTGAATTCCCTTGGCATACATTTACGGTAAATATTATTGGTTGCTTTTTTATTGGTTTAGTTTTTTCGTGGTCGTTACAAAATATTTCGTTTGAAAATATTCGTTTATTTTTAATGGTTGGGATTCTTGGTGGTTTTACAACATACTCAAGTTTTGGTCTAGAAACTTTTGATCTTATCAAGCAAGGAAAAATCATCATTGCATTAGCATACATTTTTACCACCAATGCAGTTGGGTTAATTGCTGTATTTAGTGGATATTCATTTCAAAAATTCATGAGTTGATGAAAGGATTAATCGTAAAATCAACAGGAAGTTGGTACAATGTTAGGACAGATTACGGAAAAACAATTCTTTGCAGAGTAAAGGGAAAACTAAGGCTTGATGGCTTAAAACATACCAATCCGATTGCGGTAGGAGATCACGTAGAATTTGAAATGGAGGAAGGAAGGGAAGATGGTGTAATTAATAAAATTGAACCAAGAAACAATTACATCATCCGTAAATCAAGTAATCTTTCAAAACAAACTCATATCATCGCTTCCAATTTAGACCAAGCAATTATTGTTGCTTCATTGGTTCAACCTAAAACATCTTTAGGTTTTATTGATAGATTTTTACTGACAACAGAAGCTTATCATATTCCAGCTATTATTATTTTTAACAAGAGTGATCTATGTGGAGGAGGATTAGATGGCATTCTAAACGACACTATTTCTATTTACGAAAACATAGGCTATAAATGTATAATCTGCTCGGTTAAGAAAAACATAAATATCGATTCAATAAAAGAACTACTTAAAGATAAGATCTCACTTATTATTGGACATTCAGGTGTTGGAAAAACCTCTTTGCTAAATTCAATTGAACCAAAATATCAGTTAAGAACGGGTGTCATTTCCGATTACTCAGGTAAGGGAAAACATACCACTACTTTTGCCGAAATGTTTGAGCTTACTTCAGGTGGATTTATCATTGACACTCCTGGAATAAAAGAGCTTGGAATAGTTAATTTCAAGCCTGAAGAAATCTCCCACTATTATAAAGAAATGCAACCTTATATTGGAAAATGTAAGTTTAATAATTGTAAGCATGAGAATGAACCTAGCTGTTCTATAATTAATGCTGTTAAAGAAGGTTTAATTCGTGAAGAACGATATGAAAGTTATATCAGCATATTAAACAATACTGATATTTATAATTAAAGAGTTTATTATGAGAGCTGTAATTCAAAGAGTTCTTGAAGCATCAGTAACTATTGATGAGGAAATATATTCAACCATATCAAATGGGTTGGTTGTTCTTATTGGAATTGAAGATGCTGATAATTCAGAAGATATTATTTGGATGTCTAAGAAGATTTGTTCACTTAGAATTTTCGATGATGAAAAAGGAACCATGAATTACTCAATAAAAGATATGGATGGTGAAATAATTGTAATCAGCCAATTTACTTTGTACTCATCAACAAATAAAGGAAATCGTCCATCATTTCTAAAGGCCTCAAAAAGAGAATATGCTCTACCTTTATATCAACAACTGGTAAATCAGGTTGAAAATGATATCGGCAGAAAAATTAAAACCGGGATCTTTGGTTCAAATATGAAAGTTGCTTTGATAAACGATGGCCCAGTTACGATTGTAATTGATACAAAAATCAGAGAATAAAAAAGCCCCTGAAATTTCAGAGGCTCTTCAAATATATTTTATGGATAATTTTAAAACTCCCATAGATCATGTTCTCTTTCAAAAAGGTCGTTCTTAATTCTTTCTCCTTCTAACATTGCAGCAACAGGTGAATCTTTAAATTCAGCAAAACCATTTATTGCCATGTCTTCCTGATTTGCTTCTTTAATTATATAACTACTAAATAATCTTTGTTCAAACCAATCATCGTAGGTTATTCTGGCTGCATCATTCTGACGGTTAAATACTTCCATATTTACAAATAACTCTCTGCAATCAAATTCATTATTTTGATCCTCATGATATTTTAGATAACCCCAATCTTGTAGTCCAATGTCTGCACCTTCAATTAAAGGAGCAACAACTGGTGCAATACCAATTATCCTAACAAACATTCTAGATTCTTTTTTATCAAAAATCCAATCTTCGAGAATTTTATATCTCACAACATCCGCTGAAGTAAGTTTTATCTGAATAGTGTCCATTGTAAAATTAGTTGGATCTTCAGGATCCCCATTAGGATCAATTAAGTTTTTAACAGGTTTAGGATACGAAAAAAACTTCTGGTATTGTTCTACGGTATATTGAGAAGTAAAGGAATCATTAATGTATGCTATAATTTTACCTTCAGTTATTGCTTTATAAAGAATAAGATTTAAAGGGTTTTTGGCCCACTGCATAGGTCTATTTTGTTTTTCTCGAGTATCAATGATTCGGGTAATTCGTTTAACCCAGAAAACATCAGCTTCTCTCAAATAGGGCCAAGGAATAACCTTACGCTCTTGAACTGCTTGACGAGTATAAATAAAATCATCATATACTCCTTGAGCATTAGATGTATGATATAATGCTCCTATTAATAATAAAACAAATACTATTTTTTTCATATTTTTTTTATTGTACGTCAAATACCAACGGAGAAGGTAATTGCCTATTTCCATCAGGACCTTTTACTTTTATTTGGGAAATAATAATTTTATCTCCTTTTTGAGCTCTTGACATTGCACCTTGCATACTAGGACTTAATTGTTGCCCTTTACCTTGCTCGTAAACTGTATTACCACCTTTTTTGGGAACTAAAATAAACGTATACTCATAAGGGATATAATTTACTCCTTCAAATGCAAAATTCTTCAAGGGTGCTCTAACTACTGACTGTGCTTTTAATAATGCGGAAGGAACGCCTCCACTCACATCAATTATTCCTAAAGCAGGAATTGGATCTGGAATCATTCTTACACGATACTTTTGTTCTCCCATCTTTTTCACTGTGCCTGCACCTGATCCTCCTTTTTGTTTTACAGATGCAACAATTGTTAATTCACTTGCTGATCTATTTAATGTTAGCAGATAATTACCTTTAACACCTTTATCAGGTTTTAAAGAACCAGCTGAAGCAGGAGATAAAGAAACTTGTACTTCCTCTGCTGCATAACCAGGAACTGAAACCGAAATAGGATTCTCAAGTCCAATGTAAACAACGTTCATCTTAGTGGCAGAAATAACTGCAATTGGTTTAATGCTAGTATATGAACCACTAAATGGATATGTTAAAATTTCACCATTGGATCTTTTTGTTGTGATAACACCTTCATATTTTTTCTCACCTTCTCCAGATGCTGTAATTTTATATTTCCCAACACCATCTTCTACAGGAATATTCATACTTCCCACTTTAATATCTGCTTCCTGTCTTGTAGAGGCAGCTAAAAAAATATCTGCAGAATATTCACTACCTGTAGTAATATAAGTTCCGTTATTTGGAATAACTTTAGCGTTAAAATTATTTACAATAACAACATCATCAGTTAAACCCGCTTTTAAAAGGTCTAAAATCTGAGATTCTGTGTTCTTAATATCATTTTCTGTTTTGGAAAGTAAAGCTACAACTGCAGCTAATGGTGTATGCTCAAACTCCTCTGATTCCCAAGACTGAGAAGACCCTTTTTCAACCTCAGTATTTAAATCACTTTTCACAACTGCCTTATCTTTTGCAGGAACTAATGCCATTAATTTAGATTTAGTTTCATCTATTTTTTGTTTCAACTTAGCACCATTTCCTTGAATAATCAGATAATTTGCATGTAATTCAATATTATCAGGTTTTTCTAATTCGCCATTAGGATCTTTTTCTTTACGTCCGTCTGCTTGTTCAATCAGAACATTTTTTAAATCACTAACATATTTCACTCCTTCATCAGCAATCTTTTTACATTGAAGTGATTTATTATAAATATCAGTACCAATAACATCACCTGCATTTTTTGAATGATAACTTTCAATTGACTTTAATGTCATTACATTTTTCTCGTTAACATTAACGCCAGCTTTATTCATACTCACTTCAACTTTATGAAATGCTTTAAGAATTTCTGCTGATACGTTAAGAGCCAACATAGCTGTCAACACAAGATACATCATGTTGATCATTTTTTGCCTCGGTGATATATTCCCTCCTGCCATATTATTTGTTTAGTCTAATTAAAAAAAAATTCGTATAAAACTTATTCAACCAATTACTTTCCAGAAGCATTAATGTTCATTGCTGACAGCATGTTGCCGTAAACATTATTTAGTGCTCCTAAATTTTTAGATAATTTACCCATTTCTGATTTAAAGCTCTCAGTTTGAGCTTGTGTTTCAGATAAACTTGTGACAACTTTAGATAAGTTACCTACGAATTCATTTATTGATTTCAAATGACTATTTGATTCTTTAATTTCAAGTTCGTAAACTGAATTCAATGAAGCTAAATTTTTTGTCATTTTATCAACTTGCACTCCATATTCTTTTGACCCTTCGGATGCAGTTACCATTCCATTCATTGCCTCAACAGCTTTGCTATATGAACTATTCATACCGCTAATTGACTGAGTAGCCTGTTGAACATTTTTAGTATAGCTATCAGTAGCAACAGCAGCTGAAGATAAATCTTTTAAACTACCAACATTATCACTTAACGACTTTAAGCCGTTTCCAAGACTACTAATTAATTCAGGACCAACTTTGGCCTCAACCAACATTTTATCTAATTGTTGTGAAATTGTACCTTTATTTTTATCATCCGTATCAATACCAGCTAGTTCCGGATAAGCCAATGTCCAGTCAATTTCTTTATGTAATGGTTCAAAAGCAGAAATTGCAAAAATAATAACCTCTGTTCCCATTCCAATAATAAGCATTGGATCAGCCATTGGCCAATGTTTGATTTTAAATAATGCGCCTAAAATTACAACTGCGGCTCCAAGGCCATAAACTTTAGCCATGATTTTTTTAAATGCTGTTGTTTCGAAAAAACTTTGATTCATTTTTTTAAGGTTTAAGATTTAGAATATGAAATTGATTTAGTTATTAATTTTTATCGCGATTTGATCGTCCAATATAAGTCATCACACAACGGAAGCCTGTATATGAATTCGCTGTATCTTGATATTCATAAGTGCGTGTTGCGCATTGAATAAAATGTCCTATATCTTTCCATGAACCACCGCGTATTGTTTTACGTTTTAACGTTTCAGAGTCTTCATCTTTAGCGTTATATTGGTAATCAGGATTAAGGTCATGTGTAAATAAATTTGCTGATTCAGAATATGCACTAATTGTCCATTCTGCAACATTTCCAGACATATCATATAACCCAAAATCATTTGGGAAATAAGACGATACTCTTACAGGGAAAACTCCACCGTCAGAACTATATTCTCCACGACCTGGTTTAAAGTTAGCCAATGAGCAACCTTTAGTATTTTTTATGTAAGGGCCACCCCAAGGATATTTATTTTGATCTCTTCCTCCACGTGCAGCAAATTCCCACTCGTATTCAGTTGGTAATCTAAAATCAGTAACTGTATTTTCTTCCACATCTGCATAAAAAGAGTTTAAGTAATTTGTTCTCCATGCGCAGAATGCTTTTGCCTGATGCCAATTAACGCCTACTACCGGATAATCATCATATTTTGGATGCCAGAAATAAACTTGAGTCATTGGTTCGTTGTAAGAATATGTGAAATCACGAATAAATACAAGTGTATCTGGGTAAATCTTTACAGACTCCATTTTCTTATATTTATCACGAGTTGTTTTGTATCCAGCCTCTCTGCTTAATTTTGCAGCTGCTTGTTGATCAATTTTTTCGTATTTATAGATAATTTTTCTTACATCAATTTGCTTTACTCTATAATATGTTTCAGCTTGATTGTAAAAAAGATCTTTGTATTCGTCACTGTTTTTAATGTCTTCAGGACTAATTTTCACTCTTCTATTTATAGCATGCTCATCGCTTCCTCCTTCAGGATCAAGAGGAGTCCAATATTTTTCGCCTAATTTTTCGCGAACAATAGAGTCAATAACATCTTCAACAAATTGACGATATTCATTATTGGTAATTTCAGTTTCATCCATATAGAAAGAAACGACAGTTACCTGTTTGTTAGGACCGATTTGTGACATCGGAACGTCTTGTTCATTATCACCAATATGGATCGAACCCGATGGCACATAAATAGTACCGTAAGGTTGAGGGTGAAACCATGGACGTCTGCCTTGCGCTCCAGTAAGTTCTCCCCTATCTCCACCTCCCCCACAACCGATAAGTGAACTCAAAAATAATGCAGATAAAAACCAACGTATGTTTTTCATTTTAAAACTATGTAGTTAGATTAAGCAATGCAAATCTATAAAAATATTTATAAAAAGCAATTTACTTGTATATTCAATGGTTATAACGTTAATATTTAATGATTTATTCTTTTTATAAGAAACGTGGTGTTAAACGCGGAATAGGTATTGGAGGCGGTTTCTCTTTCAAATGAACGGTAAAGCAATATTTCATCATTATTTCAACTGTGCCATTACTGTAATCCCTCACTTTGCTAGTTGTGAAATCATACGCCATGCCTATTTGCCATTCAGGTGTAAATTTATATCCAGCTAAAAATGATATGGCATCAATCGTTCTATAAGTTAATCCGGCTCTGAATTTATTATTGTACATAGCCATCACATTTATGTCTGTAGTTAATTTTGCCTGATCGTATTTCACTAATATATTTGGCTCCAGCGCTAAATTCCCTCCCATCAAACCATTATAAACCGCACCGGTTACTAAATAATTATGCATTCTCATTTGGGAATTTACAGAACCATTAAGGTTAATAATCCCTTGATTCAAATGTGTTGCAGAAAGGCCAACGTAAAAATCATCAAAAATTGAAAGTGATGGTTGTTTATAATATAATCCGAAATTGAAATCTGCAGCTTGAGCAACTACATTACCAGTTGGGATTTTTGGATCACCAATATCTAATGGCTTAAGTTTACTTCCGTCAATAGATTCTTGCATAATGCCTCCACCAATGCCTGCTGATAAAAGCGATCCATTTGTAAAATTATATCTGTATGCTATTGACAAAATCGGATTTAAATTATTTTGAAAACCAATTTTATCGCTGCTGATATTAAGTCCAATACCAAAGTGATTACCAATATTTGAATGAATATTTCCAACAAAAGTATTTGGAGTTGATCCAATATCTGATTGGCCTGAAGTTGTGTTTGTAGTATTCAAACCTGAACCGTTACTAAAACCCATCCACTGTGAACGAAACAAACCTGTGACACAAATTTTATCGCCTTCAGTTCCAGCAAATCCAGAATTGTATGCTAATTTATTGTACATAAATTGAGTATACTGAGGATCCTGCTGAGCCGATACTTTAATAAAAGTTAAACAAGCTAATGATGATATTAGTAAGAGTTTCTTCATCGTAATGTCACAGTTTAAAAAACAATAATACGAATTATTAGCAATAATGCAAACTGTTTAGTTTAAATATGAAAATACGATAAGTACTAACTTATTTACATAAGATGAAATACTTTATAAAACTTTAAACGCTTTTGTTATGTGCTTCGATGTATTTATCGAGAGCCATAACCATTGAAGGGTATTGCGGACTTGGAGCTGAAATATTTATTGTAAGATTTGCATCTTTAATTGCCTTAGAGGTTGTGGCTCCAAATGATGCAATATTTGTTTTGTTCTGTTTGAATTTTGGGAAATTTTCGAAGAGTGAGCGAATATCAGCCGGACTAAAGAAAACAATTATATCGTAATTTACGTGTGTTAAATCAGAAAGATCAGAGGAAACAATTCTATAGAACAATGCTTCTTTATATTGAAATTTATTTTTTTTCATAAATTTTTCAATATCAGGTTTACGCCAATCACTACATGCAAACAAATATTTTTCTTCAGGGTGATTTTTTATTTCATTGAGTAATTCAACTTCTGTAGCTTTTCCTGTAAAAACTTTTCGTTTACGAACTTGTATATATTTTGCGAGATAATTTGCAATACTATCGTTCACACAAAAGTATTTCATGTCAGCAGGCATCTCTATTTTTAACTCTGCACACATTCTAAAAAAATGATCTACAGCATTTCTGGAATTTAAAATAATTGCAGTAAAATCGAGGATATTTATTTTCTGTGTTTTGAATTCTTTATAATGAACAGCGTTGATCGAAATGAAAGGTCTGAAATCGATTTTGAGATTTAACTTTTTGGCCAAATCAAAATAAGGTGATTTAACGCCTTCGGGCTTAGGCTGTGAAATAAGGATACTTTTAATTTTCGTCTTCTTCAATTCAGAAACCTATTTAAATACTTTATAATTACAAACCACGGAAATATTTCGAGCGCGCAAAGATAGAAAAATAAATAAATTTTAGGGAAGTTGAAAAAACTATTACTCAACAAGGTGATTCTAACCACTCTGAATACTATACTAAGGAAGAAAGTTGCAATAATAGTTTGTGTAAGAATTATTTTAACAACAGGATCGTTGTTAAAAATCAAGAAAATTAAAAGTGGTAAAATAAATAGTGCGATAAAATTATTTACCGATACCGTATTTGAAACCATCCCAATTCCAAGATTTTTCATTTGAAGAAGATACCCTAAAAGTGCATGTAAAATAAATTTCCCGATGTATATTAAAAACAATAAAATACTGACAGAAATAAATTGTTCAAAGAAATTATCGACAAAAGAAATATGTTTTATATTCAATAAAACTGATACAAATAGTGCTGCAATAAAAATATAAATAGCAAACAATTGAAGGATCACAAATCCGAAAAAAGAACGTTGTTCTTCCCAAATTTTTTCACTTAATTTTAGATTAAATACTGAATAAATGAACATCTTAAAATTGTTTGGATTTACAATTCTAATGATGGCAATGTAGATGAGTATTAAAACAATAATCCAAAACTTCCATTCCTGATTATTAACTTGTCTAACTTTTACTTCCTTTATTGTTGGAATACTTCTTTTAGCTTTAGAAAAAGAATGTTCAAACAAAGGCTGTTTAATAGAAAGGTATGGGTTGAAAACTGTTTTAAGAAGTGTGTCGTTGGTAATGGTATCGAGTAATCCGAAAACACGGGAATCTTTGAACGATTTGTGTAAAGTATCATTTAATGTAGAATCAGAAGATAGCAGTGAATCATTCTGGAAATTAAATTCGTTTGCCCCTTGTTTCGAAACGGTAGTTGTGTTCTGAGCTTGCAAGAAACCTAACATCAGCAATAAAAAACATACAACTAACCCTTGAAATTTTTTCATTAAAAATAATTCACAAACCCAAAATGAATTTTAGCCTGATTAAATTCAATCTGACTATTAAATTGGCTTCCAACAGCATAATAAATAGAAAAAATACCAGCTCCAGTTTCAAAATTCAAACCGGCTCCAAAACCAAAAGGTTTATCAGTTAAAACAGGTATTCGTGCTACATTTCTGTACCAAGCTCCGTTCCAAAACAACATAAAATTTGAATTTTGTTGAAGTAAATATCTCAACTCTGTGTTGATAATTAAATACGAACTAGCAAAAATTGATTGTTCATCAAAACCTTTAAGTGTACGAATTCCGCCAATTCGATATAATTCATTAAAAAAAATATTTTGAGCTTCAATATGCGCACCATTAAGTTGAGTTCTGAAAGTTGCACGTGAAGCTATTGGAATAAACCAATCGGCATTAAACGAGAACTTGTATTGAATATACTCTAATTTCATCGAGTCGTAAATTGAATAGGATTTTCCATTATTATCAATTAAAGCCAGTGATTTTATCGTGCTGTTTTGGATAATCTGTTTTGTGCCAACTCCTGCAGAAAACTCAATGCCATATCCTTTTTTGGGATTTAAAAAATAATCATAAACTGACTTTTTAAAACCAATTCCATATTGATCGTATCTGATGTCGGAATTTTGTGGAAGCGTATGAGATAGTTTGATAGAGTTGGTATCCACGCTTATCAACGAAGTTGTTTGAATGCTATAAAAAACTTTAAAATGATCTGTTCCAATAAATTTATATTGTAAAGAAAATTCGTTGGTTACATCTAAAAACAAAGTATCGAATTTCAGCAAAGAAAGTTGGTAATCGAATGCTAAACTCGAATGAAAAATATAAGGCCATTGAAATTTAAATTTAAGATCCTGAGAACTTGTTCCGAAACTTCTGTAATTTAAATCAAGACCTTTTCCTGTTCCTAAAATATTTTGTAGTTTCAAATTTGCTTCTCCTGTAACTACTAATTGATTGTTAAGATTATTATTGGGAGCGAATCCAACAATTCCGTCAACACTACTAGCTTTTCGGTTATCTAAAAATAAAACAGGACGTGCTTTATCGCCATAAAAATATATCGAAGAATTTCTGGTGGTCTGTAAAAAAGGTATTTGGCTTAAACGACTATCAGCATTTTTAATGATAGTTTCATTATATGGATTTCCTTTTTTGATGCCGAGATATTTTTCAATGTACCATCTTTTAATTATTGCATTGCCTCTCATGTCAATTGAATCAAAATAAACAAGTGGTCCTCTGTTCAAATTCATTGAGGCTGACAAACCATTGCTATCCACAAAAATACTGTCGAGTTTGATAGACGCAAATGGATATCCGCTGTTTTCTAAAGTAGTGATGATTCGCTCGGCACGTTTTACAAATTGCGATGGATCAAAAGTTTTATTATGAAACTGTTCTTCTCTAAAACCTGCTGCACTTAAAATATCAAGTGGTACATTTCCTTTTTTTAGCACAATCCATTTGTAACTTTTACCGGGAAAAAGAGTTGCCACACAGCTATCATTTTTGCAAGTTAAATTATCAAAACTTGCCTGTAGAAATGACAGCTCATTGCAACGAAACAGTACATTATTTAATTCTTTAGAGAGCTTTACAGAATCTGTAATTAAGGTTGGATACGAAATATTCTTGTTAATAAAATCTGCATCTTTTCCTTTCACATCAATTTGCAAATGCATTGGTTTTTGCGCCTGAGCGTAAACCGAAATGAACAGAAACAATATTTTAAAATACTTTTGCAATGTTTCAAAGTAATTGATTTATCAGTTTAGTTTTATTATTTTTTTAACACTAAAGCACAAATTTTAAGAAAATAAAAAGACACAAAGTTGTTGCTAAATTATTGTGCAACAAAAAAATCATCTTTGCGCTGTAGCTATCAAACTTTTAATTTTAACTTTTTATCACTTAAAATGGCAGGACTTTATATTCATATTCCTTTTTGTAAGCAAGCTTGCCATTATTGCAATTTTCATTTCTCAACTACAACCAAAAATTTGCAACCAATGGTTGATGCGATGATCAGTGAAATGAAATATCGCAAAGATTATTTGCAATACGAAAAAGTTACCTCCATTTATTTTGGTGGAGGAACTCCTTCCCTACTTTCATTGCAGCAACTTGAACTTTTATTTAACAGCATTTATCAATGTTTTATTGTTGATGAGAAAGCTGAAATAACACTTGAGGCAAATCCTGATGACCTCACAAAACAAAAAATATTTGAGTTAAAAAAAACTCCGGTAAACCGTTTGAGTATTGGAATTCAATCTTTTTTTGAAGAAGATTTAAAATGGATGAACAGAGCGCATAACTCACAACAGGCAAAAGATTCAATACTTTATGCAAAAGAATCAGGATTCGAAAATCTCACCATCGATCTTATTTATGGAATGCCAGAATTAACCGATGAAAAATGGTTGAAAAATATTGAAACTGCAATGAGTTTTGGTATCAACCATATCTCATCCTACGCATTAACAGTTGAACCACAAACGGCACTTGGGCATTTTATCAAAAAGAAAAAGTTGCCTCCATTAAATGAGGAACAAAGTGCAAGACAGTTTGAAATTTTAATTGACACCTTAGAGCAAAATAATTTTGAGCAATATGAGGTTTCAAATTTTGCTCGAAATAAAAAATACGCCATTCATAATTCGGCATATTGGAAAAATGAAATCTATTTAGGAATTGGTCCTTCAGCACATTCGTTTAATAAAGTTTCAAGATGTTGGAATTTTGCCAACAACACAAAATATATTGAGGCAATTGAAGCAAATGAAACTGCTTTTGAAACAGAAATTTTAAGTATCGAAAACCAATTGAATGAATATTTAATGACTGGCTTGAGAACCATTTGGGGCTGCGATTTACAGCATATTGAAAAAACTTTTGGCAAGCAATTATCTGAAAATATTCTGTCAGAAATTAAACAAAAAGAAAGTGCCGGTTTGATAGAAATAAGTGGCACAAATTTTAAACTCACACGCAAAGGAAAATTGTTTGCCGATGGTATTGCAAGTGATTTGTTTGTTTAATTATCACACAAAGAAATTTCACAGAGAACACAAATATTTTCCATTTAGAATTTAGTGAAATTAAGGTTTCACAAAATCCTTGTTCACTTCCTCAATAAATTTAAGCAATTTTTCGCCACCTTTTTTTTCGGTTGCCGAAGTATGAAAAACGGATGGTAGTTCTTCAAAATATTCCAATACTTTATCAGTAACTTTTTTGGTATTTTTTGAACGTTCGCTTTGGTTCAGTTTATCGGTTTTGGTAAACACCATTGAAAATGGAACTTCTAATTTCCCCAAAAAATTAATGAACTCCAGGTCGCTTTCCTGCGGATCTATTCGAGAATCTATCAATACAAAAACACATTGCAGGTTTTCTCTTCCTGCTAAATATCTTTCTAATTCATCTTCCCATTTTGTGCGCAATTCTTTCGAACGTTTTGCATATCCGTAGCCGGGTAAATCAACAATATACCATTTATCATTAATCAAAAAATGATTGATGGCAATGGTTTTACCTGGATTTGAAGAGGTGCGAGCCAATTCTTTGTGGTTGCATAACATATTGATGAGCGAAGATTTTCCAACATTCGATCGGCCGATAAAAGCGTACTCAGGTTTTTCGGGCAGTGGACATTCTTCTAATTTCCCCGAACTTTTTACGAAAACACTTTTTTTAATTTCCATTAATAATTATTGAACCTATATAAATAAAACCTTTGAGCACCTTGCTTGAATGCAATCATTCCGTAACTTGAATTGTAATACAAACTATCGCCACCTGAATTTGTGTATGAATTAATATTATAAAATTTTCTGTTGCCAAATTGCAATGAATCAAACCATGAAATTGAATCTTTAAGTCCAACCTTGAGTAAAGAAAATTTAAACAACGAATTATTGACATTGAACGTTAACATACTGTCGAGGTGAGTTGCTGTAGCTGTAAAACGTAAAGCACTAAGGGTGTCAGCATAATAAAATTGAACACAGCTAAATCCAACACTATCATCCACACAATCAGGATTATTTTTAATTGGGAAAGATTGATAATATAAAAATTTGTAAGCTCCAAAACAACAAATAGAATCGCCTGAAACATTGATGTATCTTATCGTATCTCCATGTCCTGCAAAGTGAAATTTAGCTGTTTCATCAGCACTAAAATCAACAACATGCGTTTGTGCCGTACGACAAGGTGTATCAGAATTTGGTTTACAACCTGAATACACGATAAATATAAAAAAAGTGGAAACAAAAAATGATTTCATACTACAATTGATGTGCGCAAGTTAACAACAAATTTGTTTAAGGCTGTAATGGATTGACGAATTAGATTATTTTTGCCACAGTGGAAAACGAAAAAATTGAAATAAAACCCGACCAAACATCTGACGCTTCGAAGAAAGAACAGGTTGAGGAAATGTTTAACAACATTGCCCAGCGTTATGATTTCTTGAACAGATTTTTGTCTATGGGAATTGATAAAGGTTGGAGAAAAAAAGCCATCAACTCCCTTAAACCCATCAATCCAAAACTCATATTGGATGTTGCTACTGGCACCGGTGACCTGGCAATTTCTGCTCTAAAACTTAATCCCGATAAAATAATCGGAGTTGATATTTCGGAATTGATGCTGGATGTTGGGCGTGAAAAAATATTAAAATTAAACCTTGATCAAGTAATTGAATTACGAAAAGGCGATTCAGAAAACCTTCGTTTTGAGAACAATTATTTTGATGCAATTACGGTAGCATTTGGAGTACGAAATTTTGAAAATCTTCAATTGGGAATCGATGAAATGTATAGAGTTTTAAAACCCGGAGGAAGAATTGCCATATTAGAATTCTCGAAAATAAAAACATTTCCCTTCAATCATATTTACAATTTTTATTTCAGTAATATTTTGCCTTTTTTCGGTGGGTTAATAAGCAATAGTAAAAACGCTTATACTTATTTACCTGAATCTGTAAAACATTTTCCTGAAGGAAAAGACTTTACAGCCTATCTTGATCGTTCAGGATTCAAGCAAACTAATATTCAACCATTAACTTTCGGCATTTGCAGCTTATACACCGCAGTAAAATAATTTTAATCGTTTGTATTTCATGTTGCATGATGAAAGCGGCTGCACAGCCAAATTTAGAGCAATATGACAACAAACTTTTCCATTTTGGATTTACCATAGCGGTGAATAATGCGTCCATGCGTATCGATAGCAAAGCAACTTCATTTCAGCCAAAAGATTCATTGATGAATGTTAACCAAGTATCTTTTCCGGGTATTGGATTGGGGGCTATCTCAAATTTACGGTTAGGTGAATATTGGGATTTAAGAATGATGTTTCCTGTTATTTCATTTGTTGAGCGAGATCTTACTTATCAATTTCCTATTACTCAAAAAACTGTAAAAATAGAATCTGCCTATTGCGATTTTTCATTGCTGTTAAAATACAAATCGGCTCGCAGAAAAAATACAAGGCTATATGTTATTACGGGAATTCGTGGCAGCTATGATTTGTCGTCAACAGTTAAACAAGATCGTAGTTTGCATGCTCCTGTTGTTTCTTTAACTCCATTAACATTTGGCTATGAAGGTGGTTTTGGTATGGATATATATTTTGAATATTTTAAATTTTCGCCAGAAATAAAAATTTGCAACACTTTTGGAAATGCCATGTATAGGGATGGATTTATATACACCGATGCGATAGAGAGATTAGCTCCTCGATTGTTTCAATTCTCCCTTCATTTCGAATAATCCTTCATAAACTTTTCCCAAGATGAAATTTACTATCAACCATTCCGATCAAAAAACAAAGGCTCGTGCAGGAAGTTTAGAAACCGGACGCGGAATAATTGAGACACCAATATTTATGCCTGTTGGTACACATGGAAGTGTGAAAAGTTTAACTCAGGAAAATTTAAGTGATGATATAAAAGCACAAATTATTTTAGCAAATACCTATCATATCTATTTACGTCCCGGACTTGATGTTATTGGCCAAGCCGGAGGTATTCATAAGTTTATCAACTGGAAAAAACCGATGCTCACTGATAGCGGAGGATATCAGGTATTTTCATTGGGTGATATGAGAAAAATAAGTGAAGAAGGTGTTTGGTTCCAATCACATATTGATGGATCGAGACATTTTTTTTCTCCTGAAAACACAATGGATACCCAACGTATTATTGGTGCCGATATCATCATGGCATTTGATGAGTGTACACCTTTTCCGTGCGAATATGATTATGCTCAAAAATCGATGCACATGACAAATCGTTGGTTAAAAAGATGTATCCAACGATTTAATGAAACTGAACCTTTGTATGGTGTTGAACAAAATTTATTTCCAATCGTTCAGGGAAGTACCTATAAAGATTTGAGAAAACAATCAGCCGAATTTATTGCTGAACAAAACATGAATGGGAATGCCATTGGCGGATTATCAGTTGGTGAACCTGCTGAGATGATGTATGAAATGACAGAACTTGTTTGTGAAATTTTACCTATTGATAAACCTCGATATTTAATGGGTGTTGGCACGCCTCAAAATATTTTAGAATGTATTGCTCTTGGTATTGATATGTTTGATTGCGTGATGCCAACTCGTAATGCAAGGCACGGATATATTTTTACGAGTAAAGGAATCATCAACATAAAAAATGGAAAATGGAAAACAGATTTTTCGGCATTAGATGATGATTTCACACCAGAGTATTCGAAAGCTTATTTGCGCCATTTAATTTATAGCAACGAAATGCTTGGAGCGCATATCGCAAGTAAACAAAATCTTAAATTTTATTTATGGCTTGTGGGTGAAGCACGGAGACAAATTATTTCAGGAAATTTCTCAACCTGGAAAAATCAAATCTTACAAGTTGTAGGAAATAAGCTTTAGTTAATCTTATAAATCACAGTAGCAAAATTCAAATTCACCGGATTCATTTGGTGCATGATTTTATCCAATAAACTTGGCTCAATAGTGGTTTCGTATTTAATGTTTGGAAAGTATTTCTTAAAATTATCAATCCGAGTATTCAAATCATCGCCATCAATAAACAAAACATATTGAGGCATTCCCGACTTCGAAGCTTCCTTATAAAATTGTTCAACAGTATTTCCTTGCAACAAAAAATACTGATGCGGTAATTGGTCTTTTAAATAATAAACAGGCATCACAATTTCACTTTCTCTACTTGAATTTTCTATTACAAGATTTTTAATATTTCTATCTTTAGCTAAATATCGCATGGCATCAACTCTACTTTTTTTAGATGACGAAACAGTCATTGCAAAAAGTAAAATGGTATTTACCACAATAAAAAACCAAACAAGTGATTTGTGCAACATCCTATTATTTTGCCAAAATTTTGACTCCTTGTAGAACATGTACCATGAAGCAGTTCCGACACTTATGATAAAGGGAATTGCAGGCAAAATAAATCGTTCTTGTTTGTTGGGAAATGACGAATGAAAAACAAAAAAGCACATCACAGGCAGAACAATAATTAACGCCTTTTTCCAATCCTTCAAAAAACCAAACATGATCATCAAACTTAATGGAGGTATCATCAATCCGGCAACCAACAAAGTAAAATTATACCATGGTCCATCCGGATAAAATCCAACATTAGCAATATTCACTTTTACATAGGCTTGCAATTCAGCAAACGGGTAGCCCCAAACAATAAAATCACCCAAAGCCTGAAACAGGAGAATACTACAAACTATTCCTGCACCAAAAAACACCGTGTGTAAAAACTTATTTTTAATGAGCACTGCTATTCCCAATCCAGCAATAAATGTACTGGTTTGAAACCTAATCGAGAAGGCTATTGCTGTTATAAAACCAGCAAGAAAATATTTGAACAGATTATTTTTATCATTGGAAATCAATAGCCATATCCCCCAAAATAAAAAAGGAATACAAACCATCTCTACAAGGTTTCTTACGCTTAACATTGGGATAAACCACATCACGGCAAGAAGCCATGCAGCATATTCGGCCGCTTTTTTATCGTATAATTTTTCGATAATTTTATAACCCCAGAAAACGATGAGCAATGAAAACAAAGCATGTAAAAATCTTCCAAACATCATCTTCGATTCAGGATCAGTAATTCCGATATTCTCACAACCTTCTAAAGTCAAATAAATAATTGCAGGATAGGTTAAACTTGGGCCTTGAGGAGGAACGATGGGATGTAATTTATCGGGTATCCATTCATTGTAGTTTGTACCATTCACCCACGATTGCGATATTTCGATAGTAAGAAAATGATCGTCATGAAAACCATAACCTGTTGAGAAAACTGCTGCCAAAAACCTAAAAGTTAAAGCAACTAAAAGAATTGTACGTAAGGTGTTTTGCTTATAATAATTTATTATTGTGGCGAAAGTCATGTATGGCTTGATATTAGTAACAGCTGACAAAATTATCATTTAATCTTACTTTTTTGCCAATATTAGATTCGTATATCATTAAAAAGTTTTTGAAAACATTTTTCTTCTCTGTTTTCATTTTCGCTTTCATTTCAATCTTTATTGATCTGAGTGAAAAAATTGATGATTTCATCAGGCATAAACCCACTTTATACAATATTGTTTTTGATTATTACATCTGGTTTGTTCCTTATATCGTAACCATTCTTTGTCCAACTTTTGTTTTTTTGAGTGTGATATTTTTTAACTCAAAGATGGCTCAGAATACGGAGATCATAGCAATATTAAATAGTGGTATCAGTTATAAAAGATTTTTGCGTCCTTACTTTATTGCATGCACTATTTTGGTAGTTGTCTTTTTAATAAGCACAACATTTTTTGCGCCTTACTGCGATAAAAAAAGATATGCTTTTGAAGATGTTTTTGTACATGGAAAAGTAGATGTACAATCAGAGCATATCAATTGTCAGATAGATCAGGGAACAGTGATGCACATGGAATCTTTTAATTATATCGACAGCATTGGGTTTAACCTTTCGATGGAACATTACGAAACAGGAAGGTTAACACAAAGAATTTTTGCAACTCGTTTAATCTGGAATAAAACTTTAAATAAATGGAGCTTAGAAAATTACATGCAACGTATTTTTACTAAAGACCAGGAATATGTTTTAAAAGGAGCAATAAAAGACACTGTGCTAAATATAAAACCTGAAGAGTTTATAGTTAAAACACAATATATTTCATCGATGAACAATCCAGAGTTGAATGAATACATCCGAAAAGAAAAAGACAAAGGCTCACCACTCATCAACAAATATTATGTTGAATTATATAAACGTGTTGCCATGCCATTTTCATTTTATGTGGTTTCACTTTTAGCAGTTGCAATCTCATCTACAAAATCTCGAGGTGGAACCGGCATGCATTTAGGTATCGGAATTTTTGTAACATTTACCTTTTTATTAATTGTACAGATATCAAATACGCTTGGTGTAACAAATGTTCTTCATCCTGCAGTGGCTGTTTGGTTGCCGAATACACTTTTCCTTATTGGCGCAATTTATGTTGCCAAAATAGCCCCAAAATAATCAATGAAAATTAGCAAATATGTTCAACTTCATTTTATCATTTTATTATGGGGATTTACACCGGTTTTAGGAAAACTTATTTCGATAGATGCTTATGATTTAGTCTGGTATCGTTTACTGTTTTCGGCTTTAAGTCTTTATATTTATATGCGATATAAAGGGATTAGTTTACGCATTAAGAAAAAAAATCTGCTCATTATTTTAGCAACAGGATTGATAGTTGGAATTCATTGGTTCTTTTTTTATTACGCCATAAAGGTTTCAAATGTTTCAGCAACCATGGCCGGATTTTCAACCGTAACCTTGTTTGGAAGTTTATTTCAACCTCTGTTATTAAAGAAAAAATTTTATTGGACTGATGTGATTTATGGAATTGCTATCAGCGGTGGTTTGATAGTGATATTAAATTTTGAAAGCATTTATTTCTGGGGAATATTTTATGGAATAATAGCAGCTATTACTGCTGCATTTTTTGGGATTTATAATGGAAAACTTATCCAAAAAAACAATGCTGTAGTAATTACTTTTTATGAATTTATCGGAGCATTATTTTTTATCAGTATTTTAAAATTGTTTAATCATTCGGAAAGTTATTTTCCAACGTTAAACCTTTTAGACCTGATTTGGCTTTTGGTTTTAAGCCTTGCCTGCACTACTCTTGCGTTTACCCTCAGTGTTGAAATTTTAAAATATTTCACTCCGCTTACAGTTATCATCACCAACAATTTGGAACCCATTTATGGTATTGTTTTTTCGATAATTATTTTCGGACAATCAGAATATATGTCGTTTGGATTTTACATTGGTATCGCAATTATTTTATTAAGTGTTTTTACGTATCCTTTTATTTCAGCAAAATTTAAAAAATGATTGTGGTTTGAAATTGGAATTTCATGCTCAATTAAAATTAATTTCTTTATACATTTGTTCAATAGGACTTCTTACCCATGAAAAATATTTATTCTGCCATCTTCATTTTTGTCTGTTTTGTATATTCTGTAAATGCTCAGCAAACGGGCTTTAGTTATAGTACCACAACTATTCAGGTTCCGCTTGCAGGAGTTGTAGATGCTAGTGCCGGTTCTCAAGACTTTGACCCAAAATTATTATTATTAAAACCATCATTTCCAATGCCGGTTAGTGACATCAAATTAAAAAAATTAGCACTCGATCAATCTCGGAATAATTTTGTTTCTAACAATAAAAATCAAACTGCTTTTCAAAAAACAGCAGCAGCAACTCCGATATTGAGCACAAATTTTATTGCCAATTATACAAGCGGTACACCAAATGATAACGACATGGCAATTAGCAATGGTGGAAAAATTGTGAGCGTTACAAATTCAAGTTTATATTTTTACAATGATTCAGGTTTGGCATTAGCACCGGCACAAAGGAGTCTTTCATTTTTTGCTAATAAGCTTGGAACCTTAAATCGAACATACGATCCTCGTGTAATTTATGATCCAAAAAAAGACAGATTTATTGTGGTTTTTTTACAAGGAAGTGATCATTTTGACACCAGAATAATTATTGCATTTTCGAAAACAAACGATCCTACAAAACTGTGGAATTTTTATTCGTTGCCCGGAAATATCACTTCGGGAGACAGCTCTTGGAGCGATTATCCAATCGTTTCTTTAACCGATGATGAATTATTTATTACCGTAAACAGAGTAAAAGATAATACACCTTGGCAAGTTGGTTTTATTGAATCATATATCTGGCAAGTTGATAAACAAAAAGGGTACGATAGTTCGGCTGTTTTAACTTTTAAAAATTATAATAATATTAAATATAACGGAAAACCTATTTGGAATATTTGTCCTGTAAAAGGAGGTTTAACAACACATTCGCCAAATATGTATTTTGTTTCTGTTCGTCCGAGTGATTTGCAAAACGATACTGTTTTTCTACACGAGATCACCAACACAATTGCTTCAGGAAATGCTCAGCTTACTTTAAAAACTTTACGAACAGACAGAACTTATGGCCTGATGCCAAATGCTATTCAGCCTAGCGGAAAAAAACTGCAAACAAATGATGCGAGAGTGCTATCTGCGTGTATTGAAAATAATATCATTCATTACGTTGCAAATACCATCGACACTGCAAAATTTAGTCCTTCGGTTTATTATGGTCGCATCACCGATCCAAATTTAACAATACCATTAATTCATGGAAATATTATCAGTTCGGATACGCTTGATTTCGGTTATCCATCGATCACTTATGTTGGTGGCGGAGCAGATGACCAAAGTGTGATGTTAACTTATTCTTATGTTTCACCAACACAATTTCCGGGTACTGCTGCAACTTATATTGACCGATCAGGAAATTTATCTCCAATGGTTATTGTAAAAAAAGGAGAAACAAACATTACCGTTTTAACAGATTCGGTTGAGCGCTGGGGCGATTATACCGGCATACAGCGAAAATATAATGAACCGGCTTTTAGCTGGCTTTGCGGTTCATTTGGATGGTCGAATGGAAACCGAACTTGGATAGCAAAATTAAAAAACACAGATACAAAACTTGGCGTAAATGAAATCTCAAAACAAGTTACAAATGCAACACTTTTTCCAAACCCAGCTTCCGATTATGCGACAATAAATTTTGATCTAAATGATAATTTGATGCTCCAATTTGAAGTAATGGATATTACCGGAAAAGTTATCGGAACATTATTGCGTGATTTGGGAAAAGCAGGCACCAATCGTTTTACGTTTAGAGTGACTGATTTAAACGAGGGCATTTATTTTTTAACTATCAAACATGAAAACACCATTATACAATCTAAGAAATTTATTGTTACCCGTTAGTTTGATATTTTTATTTTCGATAAATTGTTCAACACCGGCAATACAAAAATCAACACCAACAATTGAACAACCAAGGCCTGTGATGGAGTTACAAGTTGATTCATTAAAAAAAGTGTTGGATGAGAAAAGGAAAAATAAGTTGAAACAATAAATCTTATAGTGATGTCACTTCGAGCGGAGTCGAGAAGCAAGACGTTGCCATTAGAAGCATTAAACTCTTATTCAACATGTTCTCGACTTCGCTCGAACTGACAAAATTTTCATTGTTTCAAAAAACAAAAACATCATCTTTGCGAATTGAAATCCTAATAAAACCACTGAATACAATCTCATGTTACAAATAAATTATATCCGCGAAAATGTTGCTGACGTTAAGAAACGTTTGGTAAAAAAGCACTTTAAAAATGCCGATCAAAGTGTTGACCTCATCATACAACTTGATGAACAAAAGCGTTCTATTCAAAAACAAGTTGAAAATATTCTTGCTGAAGAAAATGATGCTGCTAAAAGAATTGGCGAGTTAATGAGGGCAAAAAATATTGCAGAAGCCGAGTCAATCAAAGTTCTAATTCCAGCATTAAAAGATAGCCGGAAAAAGTTGGAAGAAGAGTTGCAAAAAATGGAAGAAGAACTTTATAATATTCTGGTAACACTGCCAAATCTTCCTCATGAAACAGTTCCTGAAGGAAGAACTCCTGAAGAAAATGTAAACGTTTATCATCATGGAGAAATTCCAACTTTATATGATGGCGCAATTCCTCATTGGGAAATCGCTGCCAAATATGATATCATCGATTTTGAATTAGGAAATAAAATTGCAGGTGCAGGGTTTCCTGTTTATAAAGGCAAAGGTGCAAGGTTGCAACGCGCGTTAATCAATTTCTTTTTAGATGAAGCAATCAAATCTGGTTACAAAGAAATCATGCCACCAATTGTTGTAAATGAAGCCAGTGGATTTGGTACCGGACAGTTGCCCGACAAAGAAGGACAAATGTATCATATTGGAATTGATGATTTGTATTTGATTCCTACAGCCGAAGTTCCTATTACAAATTTATATCGTGATGTGATTGTGAAAGAAGAAGAGTTGCCGATAAAAAATGCCGGATACACTTCATGTTTTAGAAGAGAGGCTGGAAGCTACGGTGCGCATGTTCGTGGATTAAATCGTTTACATCAATTTGAAAAAGTGGAGATCGTGCAAATTGCTCATCCCGATAAATCATATCAAATTTTAGATGAAATGATTGCACATGTAAAAGGTTTATTAGAAAAGTTAGAATTGCCTTATCGTGTTTTACGTTTATGTGGTGGCGATATGAGTTTTGCATCAGCACTTACTTACGATTTTGAAACCTATTGTGCTGCTCAGCAAAAATGGCTTGAAGTAAGTTCAACATCTAACTTCGAAAGTTTTCAGGCTAACAGATTAAAATGCAGATTCAAAAACAAAGAAGGTAAAAACCAATTGGTGCACACCCTTAACGGAAGTGCCATTGCATTGCCTCGAATTGTTGCGACCTTACTTGAAAACAACCAAACTCCTGAAGGAATTAAAATGCCAAAAGTATTGCATCCTTATTTAGGATTTGAGATGATTGATTAAGAGAAGCCACAGATTACACAGATTTCGCAGATAATGAAATTATTTATTCTCATTTTTTTAAGTTTAAGTTTTCATATTTCAGATAATGAAATTCCACCAACGAATGCAAAAATTATTGAATATATCAATTCGGTAAAAGGCAAAAAAGTTGACAGAGGCGAATGTTGGGACCTAGCAAATGGAGCCTTAACTTATGCTCATGCAAAATGGAAATCGCCTTATGGTTTTGGAAAACCCATCAATTACAAAACTGAAAAAATTATCCCAGGAGATATTATCCATATTCTAAATGTTACGATGGAATCTAGATCAGAAAATTCGATAACAAAATGGAAAATGGTTGAGCACACAGCAATTTTATATGATTTAAAAGAAGCCAACAAAGTGATGATTGCCGAACAGAATGTAAACGGTGTAAGAAAAGTTCAGATCAATGAATGGAATTTGGATGATGTAAAAAGCGGGAAGTTGCAATTTTTCAGGCCGCAGACTGATTGAGTTAATAGACTTCTTTTATTATTCAGGTTTTACAATCATCTTTTTAGATCCCTCACTTTGTTCGGAATGACAGGCTAATATGCGAGAGATGGTATTGGCTGGCGCTTTGCGTCAGCCAATACCATCTAAATATTAAGAGAAATTGTCATTTCGAACAAAGTGAGAAATCTGAAGTTGAATTATGAAAGTGGATTAAAATCATCAGAAATTTATTTCAATTTCTTTTTCTCTTTTGTTGGAGGTAAAAAATTTTCTCCTGTCACAACCTTTTTCCCTGTTTTTTTTTCTAATTGAACACGTGCATCTTTAGCAATTCTTCCACCTTTTTTCCCAGCTTCAGCATTTTTCTTTAATCCTTTTGCAATTTCTGTTTCAGCAATTTGCCTGGTACTTAATTCTGCAAGAGCTGTAAAAATAAGTTCAGCTTCGCTCATATGGTCACGCAAGTTTTGAGATTTTAATCCTTTAATATCTTTATGTTTTTTTACGGTTATTCCTGTCCATTCCTGATGAATAATATTTGTGAGATAAGCAAACTCATCAGCTTTTTCAACACCACTTTCTTTCCAATAATCAGTAAGTTTATTTCGGGTTTCTTGTCCTGTCATTCGTTGCTGAATCCACTTTTCGCTACGCCCCAATTTCTGCCAATTTTCTCTAGCTCTATCCACACTTTGACTTGGATCTGCAATTTCCTGCATACGTTCGTAACCCACTTTTGCCAGCCATTGTTTAAATGGTTCAGCTTTTGGTGACGGAATTGATTGGATGAGTCGAAAAATATCTTTAACATTTCCTGCTAAAGTTTTTCGTTTCTTTCCATTTGTCAACATTTCTATCTGGGGACAATTTGTCCCTATGTAGATTCCCAACTCAGCATCTCTTTTTCGTAGTTTTTTTAAATAATCAGTTGGATTAACAGATTCTGTTAACGCCTCCACAATATCTACAATCGAAAAATACCAAATATCCTTTTTACTATCGTAGTACCTGCGTACTTGCCTGCTTTCGAATAAAACTACATTTTGACTTGCCATATTAAAAATATTTTTACTGTTTATATTACTTCATTTTCATGTATTTCTGAGCAATCGGCTGCATAATTTTTCCCATCAGCAGATTGTATTTTCAGTTGGTTACAATTTGTAACCGACTGTTTCCCTCCTTTTCAAATCTGTGTTTTAGCACTTTCCAATAATTGCGTGCATCATGGCTATCCGTAAGAATAGCTACAACATCAACAATACTGAAATACCATTTTTCTTCCTTCTCGTTCCATAATGAACGAACTTTTTTTTCTTCAAATAATTTAATGTTGCTCATGGCTGTTGTTTAATTATGATGTTATTTTTTTTATAAAATTAATATAATCATCAAAAAAAAGAATTTAATTCCATAAAAAAAGCTCCTGAACATTCAGAAGCTTTTTTGATATAATTATATAGAAATGTCCTTCTGTCAACTATTTATTTCGCAAAATTCACTGAACGTTTTTCACGTATCACGGTAATTTTTATTTGTCCCGGATAAGTCATTTCGGTTTGAATTCTTGTAGATAAATTTAGTGATAAAATATCTGCCTGATCATCGGTAACTTTTTCACTTTCTACCATCACACGTAATTCTCTTCCCGCTTGGATAGCATAAGCTTTTTCCACTCCAGGATAACTTAGCGCAATATTTTCGAGATCCTTTAAACGCTTCATGTAATTCTCGCTATCTTCTCTACGTGCACCCGGACGTGAACCTGAAATGGCATCACAAGCCTGAATGATTGGTGAAAGAATAGAAGTCATTTCCACTTCATCATGGTGAGCTCCAATGGCATTCACCACTTCAGGATGCTCTTTATATTTTTCAGCCAACTTCATTCCCAACAATGCGTGTGGAGTTTCGGCATCATCATCCGGAACTTTTCCAATATCATGTAATAATCCGGCACGTTTTGCAAGCTTCACATTCAAACCTAACTCTGCAGCCATGGTAGCACATAAATGCGCAACTTCGCGAGAGTGTTGTAATAAATTTTGTCCGTATGACGAGCGGTAACGCATACGTCCAACCATGCGAATCAACTCAGGATGCAAACCATGAATTCCGAGTTCAACACAAGTACGTTCGCCAATTTCAACAATCTCTTCTTCTAATTGCTTTTTAGTTTTTGCAACAATCTCTTCGATACGCGCAGGATGAATTCGTCCATCAGTTACAAGTCGGTGCAACGACAAACGAGCAATCTCTCTTCTGATTGGATCAAAGCAAGAAAGGATAATTGCTTCAGGTGTATCATCCACAATAATTTCAACACCTGTTGCAGCTTCAAGGGCACGAATATTTCTTCCTTCACGACCAATAATTCTACCTTTCATTTCATCATTTTCGATATTGAAAACTGACACTGAATTTTCGATAGCATGTTCGGCAGCGGTACGTTGTATGGTATTTAAAATAATTTTCTTGGCATCTTTTGCAGCGGTAAGTTTGGCTTCATCAAGCACATCTTTAATGCGTCCCATTGCTTCAGTTTTTGCTTCTTCATGCAATGCTTCCACCAATTGTTTTTTTGCTTCTTCGGCACTTAATCCTGCAATTTTTTCTAATTGTTTTACCTGATTATTTAATGCTTTTTCAGCTTCTTCTTTTTTTACCGAAACAATTTCAAGTTGCTTGGTGAGTGTTACTCTTATCTGTTCTAATTCAGAATCTTTGCGGGTAACTTGTTCTAATTTCTGATTGATTGATTGTTCTTTTTGTTTGAGTTTGTTTTCCAGATTCAGCACATTCTGATTGCGGGTCATCACCTCTTTTTCATGTTCAGTTTTTAGCTGGATAAATCTTTCTTTGGCTTCAAGCATTCTATCCTTTTTAACCATTTCAGATTTAGCCTCAGCCTCTCTGACAATCTCATTTGCTTTATTGGCAAGCATGGTTCGGTTTACAACAAACATTGCTGCTGCTCCAATTCCAAGTGTTACCATTGCAATAATTACTACTAAATAAATTTCCATAACGACACTAATTTTTAAGAGTTAAAATTAGTTACTAAGTGCGGTCTTAAATTGAAACATCTTTCAACAACTCGCCAATGGTGGAAAGTTGTTCGGAAAAGCCATTCTCTGCTTTAGCAGTAGCTTCTTGTAAGCTAATCAATTCGGTGGCAAGTTCAAGTGCACACATCGAAATAATATCCTGTTTATCATTAACGGCAAATGCTTTACCGTAAGTTTTCAGTTTATCGTTGATCAGCTTAGCGGCCTTCCTCACTTTTTCCTCCTCATCAGTTTTTACTGTGAGTGGATAATTGCGGTCGGCAATATTTACCTTTATTGAAAGTTCGTTCAATGTAAAACTTATCTATCGCTTAGTAACCTGATACACTCATCAATTTCATTAATATATTCATTTACTTTTTTCTTCAGTTCCTGAATATCGCTGTTTGAATTTGACAGTGATTCAGCAAGTTTAACGATTTTATTCCTTTCTTCTAATCTTATGATGGTATTTTTTTGATTTTCAATGGAGTTTTTTAATTCGAGATTATTTTTTTTTAGTTCTTCCTCACGAATTTTTCTGCTATCGAGCTCCAACAGCAACTTAGCAACTTTCAATTTTATTTCATCTAAAGTATACTGGTGTTTCATGATCTTAAGATTGCTCCCAACTCATTTTCAAACTGTTTGATCAACTTATTCATCACCCCGTCAATTTCGGTATCGGTTAAAGTTTTTTCATAATCCTGCAAAATAAAACTCAAAGCATACGATTTTTTTCCTGACTCAATTTTATCACCTTCATACACATCAAACACATTAATATTTTTTAAAATCTTTGGTTCAGATTTAAGTGCAATTTTTTCCAACTCTGAATAACGAACTTCTTTGTTCAGTAATAATGCAAGATCTCTTCTTACTGATGGAAATTGTGAAACAGGTTCGAGTTTAAATTTTGACTGCATGGCAATTTCCAAAATATTATTCCAATTTAAATCGGCATAATAAATGGCAGTTTCTAAATCAAATTTTGATGCGATGGTATCGTCCACCACTCCAAATTCAATTAACAATTTTCCATTTGAAAATACTGACGTGCAATTATTCAACTGTTGGTGTTCGTTTTTATTTTCAAATGAATATTGATGAATTCCCATTTTCCTCAACACATTAACCAACACACTTTTCATGGTAAAATAATTGACAGGTTTTTGAGGTGTATTCCAGCTTTCGCTTTCTTTCATTCCACACATAAAGATTGAAAAATGAGGAGTTTCAATATAGGTTTCTTTTTCGGCTGTGTAGGTATAACCAAATTCGTATAATTTCAAATCAGTTTCTTTTCTGTTGCGATTATATTGAATGGTTTCGAGTCCGCTAAACAGTATACTCATTCGCATCATATCCAAATCACTGCTAAGAGGATTTAATATTTTTACTGCATTTTTTAATTCCTCTTCACCATAATAAGATGATTTTGTAATCGAATTATTTACAAGTTCTAAAAATCCGGTAGCACTTAAATGATCCGCAACTTTATTTCGAAGTTTATATTTTGGTTCATCGGCAGAAAATGTTATTGCCGATTTTACCTGTGTGGGAATTTCAATTTTATTTAATCCGTAAATACGCAAAACTTCTTCAGCAATATCTGCTTCACGTTTCACATCAACTCGATATGGTGGAACAGAAAGCGAAAGATGTGTTGCAGTTTCTTTTGTGATGATAATTTCTAGAGCGGTTAAAATTCTTTTCACTTCTTCAAGCGGAATTATCTGCCCAATTAATTTATTAAAACGATCGATTGAAAATTCGATTTGCTCATTTTCAATTTTAGTTGGATAAATATCAATTACAGAAGATGATATTTCGCCACCTGCAATTTCTAAAATAATTTGGGCAACTCTTTCTAAAGCTTTTATCGTTGCATTTGGATCTGTTCCTCTTTCAAAACGAAAAGAAGCATCAGTGTTTAATCCATGAAATTTAGCAGCTTTTCTAATTGAAACAGGATTAAAGCATGCACTTTCGATAAAAATATTTTTTGTGCTTTGATTAATTCCTGAATCTAATCCTCCAAAAACACCACCGATTGCAAGAGGTTTTTCTGAATCACAGATCATGCATTCGTTACCATTTAATTTTCTCTCTACTTTATCAAGTGTGGTAAATATTGAACCTGCATCAACTTTTTTTACAATGATTTTTTGTCCTGAAATTTTATCAATATCAAAAGCATGCAACGGCTGACCAAGTTCATGCAAAACATAATTTGTTGCATCCACAATATTATTTATTGGAGAAAGCCCAATCACTTTCAAACGATTTTTTATCCAATCGGGAGATTCTTTAACGGTGATGTTTGAAATAGAAATTCCGGAATATCTTATGCATCCATCTTTGTCGTCAATCGAAACTGCTATTGGCTTTTGGCTTTTGGCTTCTGGCAAATCGTAATTCGTCACGATAGTTATCGGGATTCGTAATTCGCAATTCGTAAGAGCTTTCAAATCTCTCGCTACACCTAAATGACTTGCAGCATCACCACGGTTTGCGGTTAGTCCAATCTCAATTAAAAAATCGTTGTAAACCGAAAAATATTCGATGGCTTTTTTACCAACTTCATAATGATTTGGCAACACTAAAATCCCATCATGACTATCACCCAAGCCCAATTCATCTTCGGCACAGATCATTCCTTCGCTCACTTCTCCACGTATTTTTGATTTGCTAATTTTAAACGGTTCGCCTTTTGAAGGATGAACAGTTGTGCCAACGGTAGCAACCAAAACTTTTTGTCCTGCTTCAACATTTGGTGCTCCGCAAACAATTTGCAAATCAGTTTCACCACCAACATTCACGGTTGTTACACTAAGTTTATCAGCATTAGGATGTTTAATTTTAGTTTTCACTTCACCAATTACAATTCCTTCTAAACCACCATTTATTGATTGATATTCTTCTATTGCTTCCACTTCAAGACCACAACCTGTAAGCAATTCGGAAATCTCACGAGGAGATTTTTTCAGATCAATTAATTCTAATAACCAGTTATATGATATCTTCATTTATTCTTTTTTTTAACACTGAGGTCACAAAGTAAAGTTTTTGTAAGACACAAAAAATTCACTTCTTATTATCTTTTATTATGCTGCGAAAATAATAAAAATATGAAGCGGCATTAGCTAAAAAGAAAATGAATGATAATTTTGTTAGATGATGAAAAAAACTCTAGTGATCGGAGCCTCTCCAAATCCTGACAGATATGGCTTTAAAGCAACATCAATGCTTCATGAATACAAACATCCAGTTGTACCATTCGGATTAAAAGCTGGAGAAATTGATGGATTACAAATTGTAAAAGAGTTGCCAACAGATAAAGATTTCGATACGGTAACTTTATATTTAGGTCCGCAAAACCAACAACCCTATTACGATTACGTGATTAATTTACACCCAAAACGTGTGGTATTTAATCCGGGAACTGAAAACCCTGAGTTCGAAAAAATGTTATCTGATAAGGGAATAGAACCTATTGAAGCTTGTACTTTAGTAATGTTAAGGACAGGACAGTATTAATTATTAGCCACAGATTTCACAGATTAAAGAGAAAATAAATTTCAAAAATAAAATCTGTGAAATCTGTGGCAAATTTTTTTGTCTATGAAATTTTTTCGACAACAAGAAGAATTTTAAAATAAAATCTGTGAAATCTGTGGCTATTAAATTTACTTCGCAACTGTTATGAAGAAAAACATTTTAATCATTGTTTCAGTTATTGCATTTGCATCTTGTAATTCTCCAAAAGAAAAAGCATTAGATGCTATAAAAAAAATGGAAGCAGCAGATAGCATTTTTAGTCCGAAATCTATCGAAGATTTAAAAACCGCTTACCTCGATTTTGCTACTAAATATCCTGATGATGAATTGTCGGCAGAGTTTCTTTTTAAATCAGCACAACGATGTAATGCCATTGCACAACATGAGCAGGCAATTATAATTTTCCAAAGTGTGATCGATAAATATCCTAAAAGTAAACGTTGCGAAGAAGCTCTTTTTTTGCAGGGATATATTTATGAGAACAGTTTAAACAATTTGCCAAAAGCAAAAGAAGTGTATGGTGATTTTATGCAAAAATATCCAAACAGCGAACTTGCCGAAGATGCAAAATTAGCCATTCAAAATTTAGGAAAAACTCCTGAAGAAATATTGGAAAGTTTTAAGAATAAAAAAGATTCGGTGAATTAGTTGGGATAAAGCCCATATCATGGCCTAGCTCATTTACCAGGCCCTAAAGAACGTGGCAAATCATTTTAATAATTCAAAAGAGAACCATGAGATTTCAATTCTTAATTATGAATTATTAATTCTTAATTAACTAATCCTTCACCCGAATCATCTCACTTGCAAATTCCTTATTCAAAAAATAAATAATTTGTTGATGATTCATTCCTTCAATTAGTTTCCCTTCTTTAGCAATTGCAATGGTTCCTTTTTCTTCTGAAACAACTAATACTATGGCATCACTTTGTTCTGTAATTCCTATTGCTGATAAATGTCGGAGTCCATATCTATTTTGAATATCGGGATTATCGCTAACCGGCAATACAGCGTTAACAGATTTTATACGACTGCTTGCAATTATAGCAGCACCATCATGTAAAGGACTATATTTATTAAAAATACTTATCAGTAAACGTTTGGTAATATGTGAATCTATTAACTCCCCACTGGTTGCAATAAATTTCATTTCAGATGTTTTTGGAAAAACTATTATTGCTCCTTGCCTAGTTTGAGCAAGATAATCGCATGCATCAACGATGTCTTCAAAACTAGTATGAAAAGTTTTTTCGATTTTCCAATTCCAAGGCAAAAAACGTAGAACAGATTTTTTTTCGGCAAGAAAACTTCTCTTCCCTACAATCAATAAAAATTTTCTTATCTCTTGCTGAAATACAATTAGAATAGCAATGATGCCAACTTTAGTAAACCCACCGAGGGTCCATTCAAGCAACGGCATTTTAAAATATTTTACGATGAGCCAAAAAATATAAATGGTAATAATACCGATGATCATGTTAAAAGCTAGGCTGCCTTTAAGCAAACGGTAAAGTTGAAACAAAATGAGTGCTACCAACAGGATATCAATCATGTTGACCCATGTAAACTTCCAATCAGATATTTCAAATAATTCCATGCGTTGCGTTTACAATGTTAATACATTCTGTGGCTTCTTTCACATCATGCACTCTTAAAATATTAGCACCATTTAATAATGCAATTGTATTGGCGGCTGTTGTTCCGTTAAGAGCATGTTGAACATCAGATTGAACAATAGTTTGAATCATTTTTTTTCGAGAAATTCCTGCAAGTATCGGCAATCCAAAAATCTGAAAATCGTTTAATGCATTTAATAATTGATAATTGTGTTCGATGTTTTTTCCAAACCCAAACCCGGGATCAATAATGAGGTCAACAATTCCGACAGCTTTGGCAGCGGCAACTTTTTCTGTAAAATAGTTCATCACTTCAAGCAAAACATTTTCATATTGAGGATGATGTTGCATATTTTGGGGTGACCCTTTTTTATGCATCATAATATAAGGTACTTTTAGTTTTGCGACTGTGGCCAACATTTCATTATCATCATCACCGCTCGAAATATCATTTACAATTGTTGCTCCTGCCTGTACTGCTTCAAAAGCAACTTTTGACCTGAAAGTATCGATAGAAATAATTGCTTCAGGAAAATTTTTAGAAATAGCTTCAATAACAGGAATGGCATTTTTAAATTCATTTTCAACACTCACATCAACAGCACCCGGCCTGCTCGAATAAGCTCCAATATCGATAAAAGTTGCGCCATCTTTAAGCATTTTATCAGCCTGTTTTAAAGCTTCATCAATATTTTTTATTCTGCTTCCATCGTAAAACGAATCAGTTGTAATATTGAGAATGCCCATCACAGCTGGCTTTTCGAGGCTAATGAGGCGCCCGCCACAATTTAAAGTTATTTTTTTAAATAGAGTTTGCAATTTGATTATCGATGTTATTTTTGTGCTCAACAAATAAACAACTCTCACATTGATAAATCAAACTTCTATACAATACGATGCCGCTATTAAAAAGTGCCGCGAAATATTTATCAAAAAAAATACCGACTACGGAACTTCATGGCGTGTTATGCGATTGTCGTCAATCACCGATCAAATATTTATTAAAGCACAACGTTTAAAAACGATAGAGTTAAAAGGCGAACAAAAAGTAAACGATGATGAAATTTCAGAATACATCGGAATCATCAATTATTGTGTAATAGCGCTTATTCAAATTGAACTAAAAGAATCAACAGCCGTTGAACTCGATACTGCAATTTTAACTTCGTTGTACGATAAATATATTGCTTTAACAAAATCATTAATGGAACAAAAAAATCATGATTACGGTGAAGCATGGCGTGATATGCGTGTGAGTACATTTACAGATATGATGCTCATGCGATTGTTAAGAATCAAACAGATTGAAGACAGTAAAGGAAAAACAGTGATGAGTGAAGGTATAGATGCAAATTTTCAGGATATGATAAATTATTCGGTGTTTGCATTAATACATTTGAGTGAAGAGAAAAAATAAGTACATTATTATTCGTTTAATAAAATTACAATGAAAATAGTTACACAAATCAGCAGAGTTTTTGTAGGAGTATTGTTTATCATTTCGGGCTTTATCAAAGCAAACGACACTCTTGGATTTTCTTATAAACTTGAAGAATATTTTGAGATTTTTCAAAAAGAATTTCCATTTCCTAAATTTTTATTTTTGGATTGGACTGTTTTCGGACAATATGCCGAGGCAATGAGTATGTTCATTTGCATTTTTGAAATTATGGTAGGGGTAGCATTATTGATCGGAGCTTATTCAAAATTAAATTCTTGGCTGCTGCTTTTGATGATGATTTTCTTCACAATCCTCACCGCTTATTCAGCCATTACGCATAAGGTTACCGACTGTGGATGTTTTGGTGATGCCATTAAATTTACCCCTTTCGGCTCGTTTATGAAAGATGTTGTTTTAACGATTTTGAGTGTCATTATTTTTATCGGACAGAAACATATCAAATCGATTTTCAATAATAAAACAATCGAAAGTTTGGCTGTTTTTGTAGCGCTAATTGTTACCACATTTTTTACTTTTTACACCTATATGTTTTTGCCAAGAATAGATTTTCTTCCCTATAAAATCGGAAACAATATTGTTGAGCAAATGACAATTCCTATCGGAGCTTTACAAGATTCGGTTGAGATGGTTTTTATCTATGAAAAAGATGGAAAACAAATGGAAATTGGAATGAATGAAATTGGAAAAATAGACAGTACCTATAAATATATTGACAGAAAAGATAAGTTGATAAGAGCAGGATATAAACCACCAATTCACGACTTTAAATTATACGATTCGGGAGGAATTGAATTTACCGATAGTTTATTAAAAGGCAACGATTTTAAACTTATCCTTGTTCAAAAAAATATTTCAGATTCGAGAAAAAACCTTGAACCTCAAATTGCACAACTTGCAAACGATTGGCAACATACCGGTAAACAATTTTGGGCTTTAACTGCTAGTCCGTTAAATGAAGTTGAAATATACCGCCACCAAAACCAACTGGCATTTCCATATTATAACATGGATGCAACTCCTTTAAAGTCTATGGTTAGAAGTAATCCGGGTTTAATTTTGATGAAGGGAAATGTTGTGGTAAAAAAATGGGGTGCCTATAATTTGCCCACTTATAATATTGTGTTTAAATATATGAAGTAATATTTTTAAACTTCAAACTTGCAAACTACAAACCACAAACTACAAACCATAAACCGCATTTACCTTATAGGTATGATGGGTGTAGGAAAAACAACTAAAGGAAAAAAAATCGCACAACTTCTTGGCTATTTATTTATCGATCTTGATAGAGAAATAGAAAAACATCTCAATAAAAATATCACTCAAATATTTGAAGAAGATGGAGAAGAATTTTTCAGAAAAACAGAATCAGAAGTATTGCAATCAATAAAAAATAACCATGTTGTGATAGCCACTGGAGGAGGTGCACCATGCTATTTTAACAATATGCAATACATAAAAAACAATGGGATTAGTATTTATTTAAAAGCAAAACCAGGGCTGATTTTTCAACGTATTTCTCAAAAACCTGATAAGAGACCACTACTAAAAGGGATGAATGAAAGTGAGATCAAGGCCTTTATCGATAAAAAAATTGCTGAAAGAGAATCCTATTATTTACAGTCGGACCATATTTTTGAAATACCGTTAACATCAGTCGAAAGTATAGTAAATTCAATACTCTAACCAATATTTCACCTTGCAATTTAAAGTCGGATTTTACCCTAAAGCGCGGAAATGTTGAAAACGTGTGAAAATCTTCTTTTGTAAAACTTTTAAAAATCCTTTGCAGGGGCTTGTTTTATTCATTTCAATAATTAAGTTTGTTAGAGTAATTATCAATCAAATTAATTTAATTTAAAACAGTATGAACAAATCTAATCTTATTGACAACATCGCAGCTGCTGCGAAAATTACTAAAGTACAAGCTGCTGCTGCTTTAGATTCTTTTATGAGCTCTACACAAACTGCTCTTAAAAAAGGCGACAAAGTTATTTTAGTTGGATTCGGAACTTTCTCTGTAACTAAACGTGCAGCTCGCAAAGGACGTAATCCTCAAACTGGAAAAGAAATTAACATCCCTGCGAAAAAAGTTGTGAAATTTAAAGCAGGATCAGGCTTACAAGCTAAAGTAAAATAATTTTACTTTTAACAAATAGAAGAGCCCTCTCAAGAAATTGAGTGGGCTCTTTTATTTTAATGACATCCCTCATATTAAAAACGTTTTTTGAAAACTATATCGCAACTCGTTTGTAATTAAATATAAATATGACAACTGTTACCGAAGAATTAATATTAAAAGCACTATCAACTGTTATTGAACCTGACCTTCATAAAGATCTTGTTACCTTAAAGATGATTAAGGATATTGAGATTGTTGAAAACAAAGTTTCATTTAAAGTTGTGCTCACAACTCCTGCTTGTCCGTTAAAAGAAAAAATTGAAAACGATTGTATAGACGCCATTCATCAAATGGTATCAAGTGAACTTGAAGTTAAAGTTGAAATGACTTCTAACGTTACTACAAATCGTTTGGATAAATTAGTATTACCGGGAGTAAAAAATATCATTGCTGTTGCCTCAGGAAAAGGTGGAGTTGGTAAATCAACCGTTGCATCAAATCTTGCAATGGCATTATCTATTAAAGGTGCTAAAGTAGGATTACTTGATGCTGATATTTACGGACCTTCTGTTCCAATGATGTTTGGTGAAATGAATAGCCAACCATTAATGCGTGAAGTTGACGGAAAACAATTAATGGTTCCTGTTGAAAAATTTGGAGTAAAATTATTATCCATCGGATTTTTAATAAAACCTGAACAGGCTGTTGCTTGGCGCGGACCAATGGTTTCATCTGCACTTACACAATTCATCAACGATTGTGATTGGGGCGAATTAGATTATTTAATTTTAGATTTACCTCCTGGAACAGGTGATGTTCATCTCACGATGATACAAGTTGTTCCTTTAACCGGAGTAGTGATGGTTACAACACCACAAGCTGTTGCATTGGCTGATGCCTATAAAGCAGCAACGATGTTTAGCATGACACCAACCAAAGTTCCAATTTTAGGAATCGTTGAAAATATGGCTTACTTCACTCCTGCCGAATTACCCGAAAACAAATATTATATTTTCGGAAAAGGTGGTGGAGAAAAAATGGCTGAAGAATTAGATGTTCCATTTTTAGGAGCTATCCCAATATATCAAAGTATACGTGAAGGTGGCGATAAAGGCGTTCCTGCTGTGTTAGATGAAAACTCTCCGGTAAGAGAAGCATTTATGAGTGTTGTTGAAAGTATTGCCCAACAGGTTGCAATCATCAATGCTCAAAAGCCTGAAGCCGCAGTTTGATTTTAAATTAATTATAAATAATGAACACCAATTTGAGAGAGAGAATAGAAGCTGCACTTAATTCAATTCGTCCGTTTTTACATGCTGATGGAGGTGATGTTGAATTTATTGATGTTAGCGATGACATGGAAGTGCGTTTAAGGTTACTTGGAAATTGTTGCAATTGTGGAATGAGCCAAATGACCATGAAAGCTGGAATTGAAAGTGGTTTAAGAAATGCTATTCCCGAAATTAAAAGTGTTGTGGCGATAAATTGATTTTGATATTCCATTATTAATTACCTATTTCGTTGTAATGAATTCTAAAATAAAAAATAAAATACTAACCGTTCTTAATGATGTACGTCCGTTTTTACAAGCTGATAGCGGAGATGTAGAGCTTATTGAATTAACCGATAAATTAGAAGTTCGTTTGAAAATTTTTGGAAACTGCCGAAACTGTGGAATGAGAGATATGACCATGAAAGCTGTTGTGGAAAATTATCTCAGAAAAGAAATTCCTGAAATTAAAAGCTCCTCTATTATTTTTTTTAATTCAGACATGATCTCTTCTGCTTCTTCATCAATCACCTTTAATCCGAAAAATTAAGTTTCATCCTTGTTTTTTTCCGTTTCATCCCAAAACGCATAATTATAAAAAATGTATGTCTCATTTTTGTTTCCGAAAACAAACAATAAGATGAAAAAAATATTTTTACTATCCGCATTTTTCTTTTCAATCAACTTTTTATTTGCCCAAGAACTTACTCAAACAGTAAGAGGTACAATCATTGACAAAGAATCAAAAACTATTTTAATTGGTGCTATTATTCAATTTATAAATGAAAAATCAATTGGCGGAGTTTCAGATGTTCAAGGAAATTTTCGCATTACCAATGTTCCAATCGGACGAAAGACAATTAAAGTTTCTTATATCGGATACAATGATGTTGTGTTAAATGATGTGATCATCAACTCGGCAAAAGAAGTTGTGCTTAACATAGAAATGCAGGAGAAAGTAACCAGCACGAAAGAAGTTATTATAACAGCAAAATCAAATAAGGCTCAAACCAATAATGATTTGGTTTTAATTAGCGGCCGCTCGTTTACAATTGATCAAACCAACAGATATGCCGGTTCTTTAACAGACCCATCACGCATGGCATCAAATTTTGCAGGTGTTGCAGGCGGAGGTAACGACCAACGAAATGACATCATCATCAGAGGAAACTCTCCTCTAGGATTGCTATGGCGTTTTGAAGGTGCCGATATTCCTAATCCAAATCACTTTTCCAATCAAGGAGCAAATGGTGGCCCGGTAAGCATTTTAAATAACAACACTTTATCTAATTCCGATTTTTTAACCGGAGCATTTCCTGCAGAATATGGCAATGGAAACTCTGGAGTTTTTGATTTAAAAATGCGCAGTGGAAATAATGAGAAGCATGAATTTTTAAGTCAGATGGGTTTTAATGGATTGGAAATTTTAGCAGAAGGTCCAATCAAAAAAGATGGAGCATCATATCTTGTAAGTTACCGATATTCTACCTTATCATTATTTAATGCAATGGGAATTAGTTTTGGCGAATCGGGAATTCCATTTTATCAAGACATGTCTTTTAAAATAAACTTGCCAAAAACAAAATTAGGAACCATCTCTGTTTGGGGATTAGGAGGCATTAGCTCAACGCAATTAATCAATAGCAATAAAACTGCTGCAGAAAGAGTAAAATTAATATACCCGCAGGATATTGACTTCTCAAGTAAGATGGGAGCAGTTGGTGTTACCCATAGTTATCAGTTGAGTAAAAAATCATACATCAAAACAGTAATCAGTGCTTCAGGCGAAGGCAATCTCACAAAAGTAGATTCGCTTACTCCTGTGAACGATAAATTTTTTAGTTTCAATTCTAATTCTATCAATGGGAAATTAGCATTGCATTCCTATTATTCTTATAAATTTAATGCACGACATTCATTAAAATTTGGGGTGATCGGAAGCCGACTTTATAACTCAGAATACGATAGTATTTATATCAATGCATTAAATGGATTCAAACAGTTTGTTAACTTTTCTAATTCAACATTTTTGGCACAATCCTATATGAATTGGAATTATAGGATCACAAATAATTTCACTTTCAATGCAGGGTTGCACTACAATCAATTACTGCTAAATAACACTAATTCATTTGAACCAAGAGCAAGTATTCGTTGGCAATCCAACAGCGGACATACATTTAGTTTAGGTTATGGAATGCATTCTCAAATACAACCTATCTATTCATATTTTAATAAAACATTGGTCGACACTTTGCACAATGGTTATATCACTTCCAATAAAAATTTGGAGATGAGCAAAGCCAATCATTTTGTAATTGGATATGAAAAAATGTTAAGCAATGAAGTGAAGTTTAAAGCTGAAGCATATTATCAATATCTATACAATTTACCTATCAATCAAAATATCGGAATTTACTCGAGTGTAAATACAGGTGCTGATTTTATAGCTGCAAGAGTTGATAGTTTGGTGAATAAAGGCATCGGCCATAATTATGGAATTGAGTTAACGCTCGAAAGATTTTTTAGCAGAGGATATTACTATTTACTTACTACTTCGTTCTATCAATCGGAATATAAAGCAAGTGATGGAGTTTGGCGCAACACAGCATTCAATGGAAATTATGTTGTAAATATTTTAGCAGGAAAAGAATGGAAAGTTGGAAAATCGGGAACCTTCATTGCAAGTTTAAAAGTAACTGATGCCGGTGGAAGAAGATTTATTCCTGTTGATGTGAACGCTTCAAAACTCGCAGGCTTTGCCATATACGATAACCAACATGCCTACCAAGATCGCTTGCCTGATTATTTCAGAACTGATATCAGAGTTTCCTATAAACGCAATGGAAAAAAAGTTACACAAGAATGGGCACTTGATATTCAAAATGTATTTAACACACAAAATATTTTAACACAACAGTTCAATCCGCAAACCGGAAAAATGGAGAATTTGTATCAGATAGGAATTTTCCCTGTACCATTGTATCGTATCTATTTTTAATCAATTTTGTTTGAGAATATAAAATGAGAAACCGGTTTACAAATAAAAAAGATATCATCATTCGTCATAGCATCATCATGCTGATGTCGGTGTTTTTTGGTTACCTGAGCACACTTCAAAGAATTGATCAAAATCCTGAAACAGTTTTCATTCATTCTTTTGTGATAAATTTTATTTACATCTCCATTATTTGGAATGTAAATTTATTGTTCATGTTTTTATTCGACAGAAAATTTGAATGGGATAAACATTTACGTTTTAAATTAATTGTGAATGCAATTTTTGCAATTTTATTACCGGTTTTGGTTCATGTGATTTTTAGTGTTTCAGTATTCCCAATCGTTCAAGATTACGCTTGTCACTTGGGTTCTAAAGAAAATTTATCTTACTTATTGGTTTCAGTTTCCATCACTCTTTTAGTAAATAGTATTTTTGTTGCGATAGAATTTTTTCAGTTCTGGAAAAAATCTTTAATGGA
>Ga0194047_10000152_pt1 | contig 48334 bp, 44 predicted proteins | sample JunL225m_MetaG_2_FD_160070 | JGI IMG/M metagenome (GOLD analysis project Ga0194047, IMG submission 160070) | Anoxic zone freshwater microbial communities from boreal shield lake in IISD Experimental Lakes Area, Ontario, Canada - Jun2016-L221-5m | ecosystem: Environmental > Aquatic > Freshwater... | reverse complement strand
CCGTCCAAACATCGCGAGGTAGAGCAGCGGTAGCTCGTCGGGCTCATAACCCGAAGGTCGGAGGTTCGATCCCTTCCCTCGCAACATCATCCCGCTCCCGATTCCTATCGAGAGCGGATTTTTTTTTAGTGTAACTTTGTCTAATTAATTGGGAATTATGAAAGTGGGCTTTGTAAATATTTTTGGGAAACCGAACGCAGGTAAAAGCACTTTACTGAACGCCATTATGGGCGAGAAGATGGCTATTGTCTCGTCTAAGGTTCAAACTACAAGGCATAGGATCAAGGCCTTTTTGAACAAGGAAAATGAATACCAGATCATCTTTTCAGATACACCTGGTATTATTGACCCTAAGTACAAACTTCATGAGCGCATGATGGGGGCTGTAAAATCTGCCTTGGAAGACGCAGATATTGCATTATTGATGGTGGATATGAGGGATGATTTAGCCGATGTGGATGCTATATTTAGTGCACTTAAGTTAAAAGTGCCTTGTATTGTGGTGCTAAACAAGTCAGATTTGGCAGTTGGGACTCAAGTTAAAGAAGCTAATGCCTTTTTTAAAGCAAAGTCCTATTGCAGTAAAGTTATTTCCATTAGTGCGTTGAATAAGAGTGACATAGATAGGTTACTGAAAGTAATTTTAGAACTTACGCCTGAGGGAGAACCCTTCTATAGTCAGGAGGATTTAAGTGATTTGCCGACTAAGTTTTTTGTGAGCGAAATGATTCGTGAAAAGATATACCAGCTGTTTGGGGAGGAGATTCCATATCATAGTGCAGTTTTAGTGAACTCCTTTAAGCAACAACCTTTATTGATTAAAATACAAGCTGATATTATAGTAAATCGAGAAACACAAAAGGCCATTATTATTGGGGAGGGCGGGAAGATGATTAAGGAAATTGGGACATTGGCGAGGAAGGATATTGAGGAGTTTATAGGATCCAAGGTTTACCTTGAACTATTTGTGAAGGTGAAGCCTAAATGGCGTGACAGTGATTTGAAGTTAAAAGAATTTGGGTATTAATGTAATTATTAAATTAAATACACTTATTGTATTGATTTATAGTTATTTATACTATTATAATTGAATATTAAATTTAATTTATTATGAGTTATACAGTGGCCATTGTTGGAAGGCCTAACGTAGGGAAAAGTACTTTGTTTAATCGTTTCTTAGAGGAGCGTAAAGCCATTGTGGACGATATCAGTGGTGTAACTAGAGACCGTCAATATGGGGTCACCGAATGGAATGGTAAAACATTTAATGTTATTGATACAGGCGGTTTTGTACCTGATTCTCGTGATATGTTTGAAACTGAAATTCGCAAGCAAGTTAAGATAGCAATTGAAGAGGCCAATGCCATCATCTTTATGGTGGATGCTGCAGTCGGTTTAACCGATCTTGACTCCTCTATGGCCAATATGCTTCGCAGAAGTACTAAACCAGTGTATGTGTGCGTGAACAAGGTAGATAACTCAACAAGGGCTTTGGAAGGTACCGAGTTTTATGGTATGGGTTTTGAGCACAATTACTTTGTGAGTTCAATTTCTGGTAGTGGAACTGGCGAATTATTAGACGCAGTAACTACGGGAATGAAAGATGAGCCAGTTAAAGTAGTGAATGCAGATTTGCCCGAAGGTGCCGATCCTGAGGAGGAAATTGCCATTCCAAAGATTGCCATTATGGGTCAACCTAATGTGGGTAAATCAAGCTTATTGAATGCCATGATTGGTCAGGATAGAACCATTGTATCTGATATTGCAGGTACGACTCGTGACACCATCCATACCCATTATAATATGTTCCAAAAGGAATTTGTTTTAATTGATACGGCTGGTATTAGACGAAAAAATAAGGAAAAAGATGATTTAGAATTTTATTCTATTATACGTGCTATCAAAGCAATGGATGAGGCTGATGTTTGCTTATTGGTCATTGATGCTGTAAAAGGGGTCACGGCTCAGGATTTAAGCATATTTGGCTTGGCTGCTAAAAAAGGGAAGGGGATTGTGGTATTGGTAAATAAGTGGGATTTGATTGAAAAAGAGACGAATACAGCAAGGGATTACGAGAAAGTGTTGAAGGACAAACTGGCACCTTTTACTGATGTTCCTGTATTGTTTATATCTGCACTTGAGAAAACCAGGATTTTTAAGGCCATTGAATTAGCCTTGGATGTATATGAGAATAAGCACCGTAAAGTGGCCACTTCTAAGCTGAATGATATTATGTTAAAAGTGGTTCAAAATTACCAAGCACCAGTAGTGAGAGGGCATATCATTAAAATCAAATTTGTGTCTCAATTGCCTACTAGAGTGCCTAGTTTCGCCTTTTTTACCAATTTTCCTGATGATATCAAAACCCCTTATCGTAATTACCTTGAAAACCAAATCAGGGCTAATTTCAAGTTTACGGGGGTTCCCATTAGGATTTATTTCAGAAAAAAATAAATTTTAACTAAAATTTGGATATTTTGACACATAATAATATCTTCGCTTCCGTATTAAATACCAAACTTAAAACCATTTTTAAAATGAAAAAAGTATTCGCAATCTTAGCTATCGCTGCATTAACTGCTTGTGGTGGTGCTTCAACTGAAGCAAAAACTGATACTGCTGCTGCAACTGTAGATACAGCTAAAGCTGTAACTGTAGACACTACTAAAGCTGCAACTGTAGACACTACTAAAGCTGCAACTGCTGCTCCAGCAAAGAAGTAATCTCAAAAGATTATAAATAACTTCTTGCAAGAAGGTCCTTCCCGATAATATTGGGAAGGATTTTTTATTTTAGGCAATCCAGTATAAATCCTACCATAAATTCCCATCTTTGGCACTAATATTGCCTTATTAGGTTAGATATGTACCTAAAGCTATTTTAGATATAGGGTATGTCATTTTGACTATTTAAAATTGAACAACAGTGGATAATAATTTCTTATTTAGAGCCGAGGAGGACAATGAATTCATACCCTTATTTTCATTTAATGAACAGGATATGGAAGGGGACAAGGATATGATTATTGAAGACATCATTCCCATCTTACCCCTGCGCAATACTGTTTTATTTCCAGGAGTCGTAATTCCAATTACAGTGGGAAGAGATAAAAGTATTCAAGCTGTAAAGGCCGCATACAATAAAGACAAACTCATAGGAGTGGTGTCGCAAAAAGATGGCAATATTGAAGATCCTACACCCGCCGATTTATGTGCTATAGGAACCGTTGCAAAAATCATTAAAATGATTAAAATGCAGGACGGTGGCACTACTATAATCATTCAAGGTAAAAAGCGCTTTGAATTATTGGAGATGAAGGAGGAGGATCCGTTTTTTAAAGCCAGTATTAAAGTATTAGTAGAAGAAAAAGTAGGAAAAGAGGATCAAAATTTTCAAGCCTACTTATCCAATATTAAGGATCTGGCGACTCAAATTATTCAGTTGTCGCCTAATTTTCCATCGGAAGCAGCAATGATTTTAAAGAATATCGAAAACCCCTTATTCTTAATCAACTTTGTAAGTAGCAACTTAAATGTAGAAATTGCAGATAAGCAAGGGCTATTGGAGCAAAACAATCTTTCCTTGAGAGCAGAGAAATTGATTCAGCATTTACAACAGGAACTACAATTTGTTGAGTTAAAAAATAAAGTGGCAAATAAAACGCGCACCGAAATTGATAAGCAACAAAGAGATTACTTTTTACAACAACAATTAAAGAGCATCAAGGATGAATTAGGTGGGGATGCCAATGACCGCGAGTTAGCGGAAATGAAAAAGAAGGCCGAAAATAAAAAATGGCCAGACAGTGCTAAAAAATTATTTCAAAATGGCTTGGAAAAATTAGAAAGGATGCATTCCAGTACCCCCGATTATTCGGTGGTTTACAATCATCTTGATTTAATATTAGACCTTCCTTGGGATGAATATACCGATGATAATTATGATTTAAAAAACGCAAAAAAAGTTTTAGATGCGGATCATTATGGCATGGGTAAAATTAAAAATAGAATTTTAGAGTACCTAGCGGTGCTTAAAATAAAAGGGGATATGAAAAGCCCAATTTTATGTTTTTTAGGCCCTCCAGGTATTGGTAAAACTTCCTTGGGAAAATCAATTGCACACGCCATAGGCCGTAAATATATTAGAGTAAGTTTAGGTGGGTTGCATGATGAAAGTGAAATTAGAGGACATCGTAAAACTTATATTGGGGCTATGCCTGGCAGGATTGTTCAAAGCTTGCGTAAAGTAAAAACATCCAATCCAGTTATGATTTTGGATGAGATAGATAAAATTGGCAGCGACCATCGAGGTGATCCTTCCTCTGCATTATTAGAAGTATTGGATCCCGAACAAAATCATAGCTTTTACGATAACTATCTTGAAACGGAATATGATTTAAGTAAAACCTTATTCATTGCAACTGCAAATGATATTAGTCGTATTCAACCCGCTTTAAGAGATCGCTTAGAAATCATCGATTTAAGTGGTTACGCTGTTGAAGAAAAAGTTGAAATTGCTAAAAGGCATTTATTCCCAAAGCAAAAAGCAGCGCATGGTCTTTCGAAAATTAATTTCAAGTTGCCCGATACAGTTTTAGAAAAAGTGATTGAGGATTATACAAGAGAAAGTGGGGTGCGTGAATTAGACAGACAATTAGCTTCTATTATGCGATATCAAGCTAAGCAATTAGCTTATCAATATAAAGTTAAAGCTACTGTGACCAAACCAGACTTACTTAAAATTTTAGGGCAAGCAAAATACAGCAATGAAATTTATAAAACCGTGAATATGCCGGGGGTGGCGGTTGGATTGGCTTGGACTTATGTAGGAGGCGATATTTTATTTATTGAAGTATTGTTGGCCGATGGTAAAGGGGGTATGAAATTAACAGGCAACTTAGGTAATGTCATGAAGGAAAGTGCCGATACAGCGCTCACTTATTTACAAGCCAATGCCAAAAAAATTGGAGTGGATCCAGCCTTGTTTACTTCCAAATCAATACATGTGCATGTGCCCGAAGGTGCTGTTCCTAAGGATGGTCCTAGTGCAGGTATTACCATGTTGACAGCCCTTACTTCGGCATTTACAGGTCGTAAAGTAAAACCTTATTTAGCAATGACTGGCGAAATTACTTTACGTGGACAAGTACTACCAGTAGGTGGCATTAAGGAAAAGATTTTAGCTGCCAAAAGATCGGGCATGAAAGAGATTATTATGTGTTGGCAAAACGAGAAAGATGTGAATGAAATTGACAAGACATTTATCAAAGGAGTGCAATTTCATTATGTAAAAAATATGCAACAAGTGCTTGATTTAGCTTTAGTTTAAGTTGATGATAAGCCTTTCAACCCCTAGCTTTGTAGTATGCGTTATTCATTCAAAAAAATACATAAGCTAGGGGTTTTTATTTTAGCATTATTTTTTTGTAACATTTCATTACAAGGACAAACTACCATTGATAACATAGGAGGCAAGGAAGGTAATGCGGTTTATAATTTTTTAACCCTGCCTTATTCTGCAAAAGCGACCGCTTTAGGGGGTATTAATATTAGTAGCATTTATCCAGATTTAGGTTTAGCAATGTATAACCCATCCTTACTTGCGCCCACAATGGATGGCTGGCTGCATTTAAGTGTGAAGCCTTATTTAGCCGATATTAAACAATACGATTTTAGCGGAGCACAATTTTTAAATAATCAAAAAATAACAATTGGTTGGGGTGTTCATTACATGGATTATGGTACTGTCGCTATGACCGATATTGCTGGGAATCAGTTAGGTGATTTTCATCCCAAAGACTACAGTGTTCAATTGTCTGCGTCAGCCAACTATATCAAAAATATTTATATTGGAACTACTTTAAAATTTATACAATCTAATTATGGATTATATAAGTCAAATGGATTGGCCATGGACCTTGGTTTAAAATATCAATCAAGTAACGAGTTATCTCAAGTAAGCGTATTGGTTAAAAATGTCGGAACCCAATTAACAAGCTATGTAGCCAAGGAAGAGCTTCCTTTTAATCTAATTGTAGGCTGGACAAAAAAATTAGAAAATGCGCCTTTTCAGTTTTCAATTACAGCCGAAAAATTATCCTTGTGGCGTTTAGCTTATAATGACACGAGCTTTAACACACAACAAGGTTATACTTCACCAGGTTCCCTTCAGAATTTATTTAATCACTTAATTGTGTCGGGCGAAGTATTTATTGGCGATCAAGTTTCCTTAAACTTAGGATATAATTTTATGCGTCGCTTTGATTTAAATATCCAAAATCAACAAAATGGATTCAATGGGTTTAGTTCAGGATTGGCCTTGCAATTATCTCGAATGGAAATCCAATATGGAAACGCATTTTTTCAAAAAAATATGTACCATCATTTTTCGGTGATGTATCAATTAAAAAATAAATAATTTATTTTTTCTTCACAGGAAACAAAGCCTTTGGCTTTATGGCTTCCTTATTTGTTGGGGCTGTTTCCTTTTTGATTGGTTTTTCTGCTGCGGGGATCACATAATCCGATTCGCCTTTAATTTCATCGTCCTTTATTAATGATGGGATTTCAGTATCAAGAAGGGTACTGTCTGTTGAAACAAAATTGATATTATTAAAATCACCTACGATGTTGGAAGGTCTTTCAAAGTTAGCGTTAGGATCTAAATTACATGCAGGATCGGCGGTCACCTTATTCATAAAGTAAGCCCAAATAGGGAGGGAGGCATGTGCGCCTTGTCCAAAATAATTATCTGAAAAACGAATGTATCGATCATCACATCCCACCCAAGCGCCCGCTAATAATTGTGGGGTATAACCCATAAACCATAAATCACTATTATCATTGGTGGTACCTGTTTTACCTGCAATGGATTGTGCTTTAATGTCAAATGAATATAAGCTTCGGCCAGTTCCTTTGGAAATGACACCTTGCATCATACTTACAACCGAATAAGCAGTTACTTCGCTAATTACTTTTCTTCGTTGAGGCGAAAAACTTTCCAATACATTTCCGTTTTTATCTTCAATGCGATTTATAAATAAGGGTTGTGCATTATAGCCACCCCCAGGGAACATAGTATAAGCTTGAACCATTTCGTATAATGAAATTTCGACAGCACCTAATGCAATAGAAGGATAGGCAGTTAAGTCGGCTTGAATATTGCATTTTTTTAAATACTCAACAAATTGTTTTGCTGCTTCGTTTCCCTTGCCATTGATTTGTTTCATAATATAAGCCGAAGCGCAGTTGCGAGACTCCGCTAAGGCTTGTGCCATTGGCATGGACATGCCTGTACATGTTTTTGAAGTATTAGGCACCATGCCATATCCGTCAAAATTTTGTTGTTGATCTTGTACAATTGTAAATGGAGTAAATCCTGCTTTCTCAATAGCCATGGAATACAATAAAGGTTTAATAGTAGACCCTACTTGACGCCTTGTATTAGTATTAACGTGATCATATTTAAAAGTTTTAAAGTCAACACCACCCACCCATGCTTTTACTTCGCCTGTAAATGGATCCACCGCTAAAAAACCAGTCTGCAGCATTTGCTTATGGTATTTTAATGAATCCAAAGGGGTCATTATTGTATCAATATATCTATTTTTGTTCCAAGCAAAAACACGCATATTAATAGGTTCATCAAATGTTTTTCTGATTTCCGCGTCCTCCATTTCATCCTTCTTGGCATTTCTCCAACGATCTGTTTGTTTAATTGCTAGTTCTAATTGAGTACTAAAATCATTCCAAATTTTTCCAGACTTAATGTTGGTTTGCTTATTAAATTCGCGTTGCAAATATGACATATGTTTTGCAACTGCTTCTTCTGCATATAACTGCATGCGAGGATTAATGGTAGTATATATTTTTAATCCATCACGATATAAATTATAAGGGTCACCGTTATTTTTTTTATGCTCCTTACACCATTTTTTCATGTATTCGCCTAAAGTCATTCTAAAGTAGGGGCCTAGTCCATTGTTCTCGTCTAGTTTTCGATAACTGGTGACAATAGGGTGTTGCTTAATTTGTTCGGCCTGGTCTGTACTAATATATTTTTGCGCTGCCATACGATTTATCACAAGATTGCGTCTTTCTAAGGCTAGTTTTGGATTCCGATTGGGGTTGTATTTAGTGGGCGCATTAATCATTCCAATTAAAAGGGCGGCTTCCTCGATGGATAACCGGTCAGGTTCCTTTTGGAAGAAAGTCCTTGAAGCATTACTAACACCAAATAAATTATCACTAAAAGGCACTGTATTTAGATATAGGGTTAAAATTTCTTGCTTAGTAAAGTTGCGTTCCAATTTTATGGCAATAATACTTTCCTTAATTTTTTGAATTAATCTTAATATTTTGTTTTTTGTACTCCAGTTGTTAGTGAATAAATTTTTTGCTGTTTGCATACTAATCGTAGAAGCGCCGCCCTGGCTTCCAAGAAAAGCAACAGCGCGAATTAATCCTTCTCCGTCGATACCATAATGGTCGTAAAATCTTTTATCCTCTGTTGCCACTAGCGCTTGCGTTAAATAGGGGCTAATATCTCGAAACTTTACACTTATACGATCCTCTAAGTAATATTTCCCCATAGGAGTGCCATCCTGGGCATATACTTGGCTTGCAAGGGAAGCAGTGGGGTTTTCAATATCATCTAGATCGGGCATGTCCCCAATCCAACCAAAATTGAGCATCAGTAAAAACAATAAAATCACACCCGCCGTAATAAAATAATATTTCCAAAATAGGCGTACCCAATTTTTAGGCTTATCTGTATGGTTGGTTGTGGGTTTCAATGCTAATTCTTTACTATTTATAAATATTTTTAAACATGTAGGCCTTGTATTTTTGTAAGTGGTCCCTGTTTTTAATTTGTACAATATTTGATTTCCCTAAGATATATAATTCATATTGTTTAGCTGGGATAAATGACAATATTTCTGAACTAAGCCTATTTTTTGTTTTATTTAAATAGCTGGTACTACTGTTTAAATTTTCAAAGGGGCCAATCCAGACAATAAATACATTTTCATCAAATTCAAGGTAAGTTACATCTAATTTTTGTTTTGAGAATTCGTCCTTATTTAAATAAGTCATAGCATTCACCACTTCTTTAACCATAATCTCTTTCACATTATTTGTAAGTAGGGCAATATAGTGAGGTTCTGCTTCATCTTTGTTGAAAAATAAGCCATCTTCTATCGCAGCCTTTTGAGTTGTATCTAATATAGCGGAGATGGCAGGAGGTTTACTTGCAATCACCAAATCCTTAATTGGATTAACCGATAAATCGATCAATTTATTAGCCATTTTTAAAGAATCAGGATTTAATTTAGTCAAGTATAGTTCCGTTTCTTTTCTGTTTTTAATTTCTTCAATGATGTTTTTTGCGCGATCGCGAATGCGTTCATTTTGATGTAAGTAAATGATCGAATCCAAGAGTATCAATGCAGTGCTATCCATTCGCTGTTGGGCATACATTTTAACTTTTAAAAATTGGTAGGCGGCAAACCACTTTGTTTTTCGGAGTTGCTGATCTAGTAACGGAGTTAAATTATTTAAGTTTTTCCAATTTCCAATTTGTGCTAAAAAATAGGCTTCCTTGTAATTATCTTCAACACTTTTATCTTTTGTTTTTTTATTTTCAACACTTGATTTATTGTTAAAGTAAATACCATTTGGAAATAATTGTTGAACTAATTGTATGATACTATCTGCGGATGCCTTATGACCTTCGTGTATGTATTGGCTAGCGATATCTAAATAGCTTCTTTCGGTAATGACAGAATCCATATTTAAGTCAATAGCTTTTTTATATAGTGGTAGTGCTTTTTCAAAATCATTAAGTTGCAATAAAAATATTTGCGCATTTTCAAATGCTTTTTTATTCAATTCAATTTTAGATTGCTTGAATGCTTCTTCACTAGAAAGGAGCTGAGCTGATGAAGCTGAATTATCAGCTTTTGCTGTGGTTTTTATTGTGTCAATGACTTTTGAACTGTCTTGTTGATAACGGCCCTGTGTTAATTCATTAGTAGTGGATGTTTTACTTACGATAGCATTACTTGTTTTACGACGCCATTGATCTACATTAGGACGGCTACCCCATTTTTGTATAAAATTTTGTTTTCCTAATTCAATAGAATTTGAATTTTCGAAATAAAAATCACTTACATCATTTCTATTTTGATTTAAAGGGTTTGCGCTATTGTTATCAGTAAAATTCTTGTTATTATTCCCAAATCCTGTATTGTTGTAGAAATTGTTGGCAGGTATATTATTGAGGTTAGGCTTTTTGATTGTTTCGTCAATAAATAACGATTGTAATTGAGCTGCTTTCAATTTTTCATTGTTTTGCCACGAATTAAATTGTGTTACTTGTATACTGCTATCTAATTTAGATATCCATTGCAGGGTATCTTGTTGCTGAATAATTTTGTCATTGATTTGTATTTGAGGTAGCCATTTTTTTCGATCTATGATTTTATTATAATCAGGGTTGGTTTTTAAGATGAGATTCAAACTATCATATGCTAATTTAGATACATCATATCGGCTTGTATTGTAATTAATAGCTGCAAGAAGTTCGAATGCTTTTTGCTTTTGAATTAAACCGTTTTCATTTTTTTTGATGGATACCAATAACCATTCATTGGCTTTGTCAAATGCTTTGTTTTGTATTGCTAACTTAGCCATCTCAAAGTAGATGATATCAGTAAAAGGCTTATATCTTTCTTTTTTCGCCATTCGCTCAAGGGATTGAGCTAATTCCAGCCAAGGTGTTTGATTTTGCTTAAAATCGATCTTAATTAAATTGATCTTTGCATATACGCTTAGTAATGGATTTAATGATTCCTTGTTGGCTTTTTCATACCAAGTATAAGCTTTCTTATAATTATCTGTTTTTTCACATAATTGCCCAATCAAATAATACCATCTCGTTTTAGCCAGTAAATCGGGCGCATTGGGTAATGCTTTTATTAAATAATTGGCAGCGCTATCATATAATTCACTCTGATAATACCCATATGCAAATTGCTCACTTAAAAAAGGGTACAGCCGAACAGGGAAAAAAGCGTCTGATTTTAAAAGTTGTAATAAACTTAAACCCTCATTTATCGAGTTGGTTTCAAAATAATTTCTTGCTTGCCACAACATGCTTTCATTTCGAATATTTTTATTCTCATAAAAACGTGTATTCTCCTTTGTTGCAATAGTAAACTTTCCATTGGTATTTCTTAAATTACTTCCTATTGGAATGTCCATTCCAGCTTCTTTGTCATCAAAGGCATAGTTGATATATTGTAGTAGGCTACCAGCTGTATCAAAATTTTTATGATACAGATATGATTTTGCTAAAAGTAGATAAGCATCATCCACCCAATTGCTTCTTAAGTCATGTAAAACAATATTTGCATTGCATCTGTATATGATGGAATCAATATCTCTCTTTGCAATCGTGTTTAAATCATAATCATAAAAAGGGAGTAGGGTGGTATAATCTTCTTGTAGGTTTAATCTAGCATCATCTATAAAACCTAAAAGTTCCTGTTCGGCATGAAAAATGAAATTATATTGAGAAACAGTATTTTGATAAGCTCTACGGCCAAGGGTATATTTTTTTTTCAGTAGCAATTCATAGGGCAGAGGGCGATCCTCTTCTAATGGCACAAATTTTCGAGTATTGCTATCTAATTTTTCTTTGACTTTATCTAGATTCTTAAATAAAAAATTATTGATCTTTTTTTGATTTGAATCTAAAACGCTATTGACTTTTTTTATTATTTTACTGTTATTAATATTGAGTATTGATTTTGCCGAATCCTGAGCAAAAACACCCGTATTTCCCAAGAAAACAAAGCCTAGAACTAGGAAAGTGTTTAGACAGTGATTTATAGGGATTTTCAACAATTGCATAGTGTTACTTAAGTCGACTAAAAATACAATTAATTCTGTTTATTTTGTATCTTTATCAAGCAACTTTTATTATGGCAATTTTAGACGATAATAACACATTTAAACGAACAAGTAATACCTATCGTTTAGTTATCATGAATGATGACACTTATGACGAAGTCATCGCCTTTAGATTGTCTCGAACTTCGGTATATGTTGGTTTTAGTATAAGCTTTATTTTACTAGTGGGTTTGACCATTGCATTAATTGCGTTTACGCCACTTAAATACTACATTCCTGGTTATGGGACTAAAGAAAGCCAAACAGCACTTCAACTATTAAAAATAAGGACCGACTCCTTAGAACAAACATTACATTTTAAAGAGCAATATTTAGAAGGGCTAAAAAAAGTACTAACCGAAGGTAATGTTCAATCATTGGATACCCTCCCATTAAATTTGCCCGAAAGTTTACCTTCAAAAGATTAATTATTGTGTCTTTACAAACTCACGATAAAAAAACAATTAAACCCACTGCCAGTTGGTCCAAATATGCTGGATTAGGTACTCAGTTAATTACTGGGTTGTTACTATTATTGTATGCTGGAAAAAAAATAGACACTTATTTCCATTTTAAAAATCGATTTGCTTGGATTTTACCTTCCATTTTTATTTTTTATACATTGGTTCGCATCATTAAGGAGACTCAACCCAAAAAATAGTAAAAGGCTATATTAAATTACAACTATGACAACAAAACACTTTGTACCAGTAATGATTACTTTTATTTTATTAGCACTTGTTTTATATGGGTATCAACAACTCGCATCGTCTGGTTTTTTGGTGATCGCTTCCTTAAAAGTTAGTTTTTTAATGGCGGTTAATTTAATGTTGTTTATGATGGCTGTTGTTAATTTTATTAGAATTAATAAGATAGATAAGTCCAATCCTAATGCGATGGTTCGTTCGGTTATTTTAGGCACTTTATTAAAGATGGTTGTTTTTATTGGCGCTGCAATTATATATGTAAAACAAACCAATGTACCGGTAGGGATGGTCACTTTACTTGCGAGTATGGGGTTATACTTAATCTATACTTGGTTAGAGATTAAATGGGCCATAAAAAAATAGACTCGCATACTTTACACACAATTTCTAAATTAAATCATTTGGCAAAGGTTGAACATCCATTACATGCACTGAATGCCTATTTGCCCGATGGTTCATTTGATCCAGTGGTTGGATTAATAAACCAATACAAAGTTCACTTAACAGTTACCAAGGCAAGAAAGTCGGTCTTAGGTGATTATCGCCATGCATTTCAAGGCGCAAATCATAAAATTACAGTAAATGGGAACCTGAATAAATATGAGTTTTTAATTACTTTGTTGCATGAACTTGCGCATTTATTATGTTACGAACAATTCAGAAATAGGGTGGAAGCACATGGGAAAGAATGGAAAAATATTTACGGCCGTTTATTGGCTTCCTTCATTCAAATGGATATTTTTCCGGTAGATATTAAAAAGGCTTTAAATAAAACATTGCTGAATCCTGCTGCTACTGCAAATGGGGAAACGAAGTTGTTATTGGTTTTGAGGCGTTATAATGAAATTAAAAAAGAGGGGGTGAATTGGGTTGCACATATTGCGGAGGGCACTTTGTTTGAGTCGCTGAATGGTAAAATTTTTATGCGTGGTAAAAAACGTCGCATTAGAATTGAATGTGTTGAAGTAGCTACAGGGCAAATTTATTTATTCAGTGCCCTTACCGAAGTAAAACTATTACCGAAAGATTAAATGGAATTATAAAAAAAATACCCCCGTGTTTTCGAGGGTATTTTAAAAATCATAAAAGAGTTAAAACTAAGCTACGGCTTGCTTAACAAGTGCTGCAGCCTCGCTCAATTGAATGGCAGACTGAACTTTCAATCCGCTATCATCTATTAATTTCTTTGCTTCCACAGCATTAGTTCCTTGTAAACGAACAATAATGGGGATATTGATATTCCCTAATTTATTGAAAGCTTCAATTACACCAGCAGCAACACGATCACAACGAACAATGCCACCAAAGATGTTAATTAAAATTGCTTTTACATTAGGATCTTTTAAAATAATTCTAAATCCTGCTTCAACAGTTTGTGCATTAGCAGTACCACCAACATCTAAAAAGTTTGCTGGCTCACCACCACTTAACTTAATCATATCCATTGTGGCCATCGCTAAACCAGCACCATTAACCATACAACCTACGTTTCCATCTAATTTGACAAAATTCAAATTGTATTCGCCTGCTTCTACTTCGGTAGCATCTTCCTCAGATACATCGCGCATTGCTAATAAATCAGGATGGCGCATTAAAGCATTATCATCAATGTTCATTTTACAATCTACGGCAATAATTTTATCATCACTTGTTTTGAAAAGGGGGTTAATTTCCAACATGCCGCAGTCTAATCCAACATAAGCATTATATAAATTGGTTACAAATTTCACACAACTTTTTAAAGCATCCCCACTTAAACCTAAGTTAAAAGCAATTTTCCTTGCTTGAAAACCTTGCAAACCACCACCTGGATGAATCCACTCTTTAAATATTTTTTCAGGTGTGTTATGCGCTACTTCCTCAATATCCATTCCGCCTTCAGTACTATACATGATCACATTCATTCCTTTGGAACGATCAAGTAATATTGATAAATAAAATTCTTTAGTAGGTTGAGGCCCTTCATAATATACATCCTGTGCAATTAAAATCTTAGAAACCAATTTGCCAGCCGGACCTGTTTGAATGGTCACCAATGTGCCACCTAAAATATTTTTTGCAAAAGTTTCAATATCTGCTGCTGATTTACCCACAGCAACACCTCGTTGTTCAGTACCAACAATTTTACCTTTACCGCGACCACCTGCATGTATTTGAGCTTTAACTACAGCGAATTTGTTATTTGTTTCGCCAGCTATTTTATGATAGGCAGTAATAGCTGCATCTACTGTTTCAACAGCGATGCCTTCTTGAACTGGAACATTATACTTTTTAAGCAATTCCTTTGCTTGATATTCGTGCAAATTCATACAATCTAAATTTTGGCGAAGATAATAGATTATAGGCATAGAATCACCCTAAAAATATATTTTGTTGTTTAAACATTGATTTATATATTTACAGTCTATTATTAACATTAAAATATTACATAACAGAGCTTAACTAATTGAATACACAAATATTTTTGCGTATTTTAGTTAGCTCAATCATTAAAAAAACACAAACCAATATGAAAAAAATCATTTTAGCAGTTACATTGATCACTGCATCTTTTTCTTTAGTAGCATTTACAAAAAAAGATAAGATGACCGAAGGCGTTACTTATACCGTAAACGCTCAAAAAAGTAAAGTAGATTGGATAGGCTCTAAAAAAAGCGATTTCCACACAGGTTATTTTCCTTTGAAATCTGGATCACTACAGGTGAATGCTGGTAAATTGACAGGCGGTAGCTTTGTTATCGATATTGCTGGCTTAAAAGTAACAGATGAGCGTGGTGGTGATAGATTACAAGGTCATTTGTCTTCAGCAGATTTTTTCGATATTGCTAAATTTGGCGAAGCCACTTTTACAATTACTTCTGTTAAAGAAATAAGTGAAGGAAAAGTAAACATTACAGGCGATTTAACAATGAAAGGAATTAAAGCAGCTGTTAGCTTTCCAGCAGTAATTAGAAGTGCTGATCTTAATGAAAAAGACAAAGGCTTTTTTGCTGAAGCTTTTTTCCCTTTTGACAGAACTGTATTTGGGGTAAGTTATGGCGTTGGTATGGTAGATAAAGATGTTCAATTAGCGATTCATATTTATGCAGCTAAATAATTTGATTTTGTGATCATAAACAAAAGGCCCCCGAGTAATCGGGGGCCTTTTTAGTATATAAAATAGGGTAGTAAATTTACTTAAATTTCATAACGCTCTTTTAGTATATGCAAATGATGTAGGGCATGTCCAAAAATGATAAAGCCTAGTGCATTTACGGATAATGCACTTTCATTCGCCATCCCTTTTTGCTTCATGTCATCCTCGGTAAAGGAGGAAAAAAGTATGTTGGTAGATTGTCTTACGATTTTCCATTCCACCTGCATTTCCTTCCAATTGCGATGTGATGCAGTAGCTGATTTTGCATAGGCATTCTCATCAAAGCCAGGAAGATTTGTTTTTTCATGTCTTGCAATGGACAATGCGCGATACGCCAATATTCTTTCTGTATCAATAACATGTTGAAACATTTGACGAATGGTCCATTTATCAGGAGCGTATGCGAAGTTTATTTTTTCAGTAGGAATGGCATTCCATGATTCTATAATTCGGTCATTGTATTGTTGAACCAAAATTGAATAATCTTTTCCACTTGTATAATTTATATAAGTTTGATGAAAGGGCGCAAATTCGGTGGCACTTGGTCGAGACATAGGGGTGTTTGTTTTGGTAAATATTCAATTTAATTTTTTAATTCTTAGTTCTTTTTTTTCTTTCAATGGGTAATGGCGCAATTGCTTTGTATGTTTTTGCTATTGTTATTGCATTTGCTGCATTCACAATACCACCTATCATACTTAGTTCTGATAAGGTTTTATCAGTATCCTTATTTGGAATTGCAAATTTTATAGAAGGATCATTGGGCCTCCAAGCACTGTTTATTATTATTTGTTTTACTTGGATTGCTGATAATTGCGGAAAGTAGGATCGGATCATGGCAGCAATATGACTTACAATAGGAGATGACATGCTTGTCCCATTTAAATATCCATAATTATTGACACCCGGTATAGTGGAATATATTTTATCTCCAGGGGATAACACATCTACTGATTTAGTTCCGTAATTACTAAAGTCGGTTAATAAATAATGATTCACTGAAGGGTCACTACTTGCACCAATAGTGATTATATTTTTGGCAGTGTCCTTAAAGCTTGGTGAATATGTATTTGGATAAACTTGTTTTATATCCAAATTATAAAATTCATTACCTGCTGAATGAACCATTAAAACATCTTTCTGTGCTGCATATCTAATGGCGCTATCTACCCAAGCTTGTTCGGGTGAATAGGATTTGCCAAAACTCATATTTATTATTTTAGCACCATTGTCTACTGCATATCTAATTGCCAAAGCCACATCCTTATCATATTCGTCACCATCTGGAACGCAACGCACAGTCATTATTTTAATGGTAGGGTATAATCCATTAACATGCCAACTAGAATCAGGAATACTTGCAACCAATCCAGCAACATGAGTTCCGTGTTTAGGGCTAGGGCCAGTTATATCATTGTTGCCATAATATTTATCTGAAAAATTATCGTATTGATCCTTTATAATATCTTCTCTTATGTTTGCGGGCGCAGTTTCCTTGGCATTAGCTAATTTTTCTTTGGCTTCAATATATTCTTCTAAATCATTTATAATTTCTGGATAAGTAGTTTCATTATCAATACCTAAAATTTTTACATTTCGCAAATATGCCATTTTAGTATCTAGGGTAAGTCGTCCAATGGGTTGGTAGGCTTCTAATTGCGGTATTTTGAAATTGGAATCAGGAAGTTCCTTTAATAAAATACTGCCCATTTTAATTAAAGCATTCTTCGCCATCTTAATATATTGCAAAGTTGAAAGGTCGTTTTCTGAAATCTGAATTTCGTTTTGTGTTTGTTTCCAAATGAGATATTCGCTTTTCTCCTTTGAATTCATCTGAATTGTATCTACCAATTTTCCTTCATAAATATTTTTATATCGATGGTAAATTCTTGTCATCTCGGCCGGGGCTTTATCAATATTTCGTCCATCTTTCCCGCCTAAAAAATTCCAACCATGAACATCGTCCACATAGCCATTATGATCATCGTCAATCTGATTATTGGGAATTTCTTTTGTATTGGTCCAGAGTAAATTTTTTAATGCAATATGATTTGTATCCACTCCTCCATCAATTACAGCAATGATAATGGGGGAGGGCTTCTGAGGTAGGGTGGCTAATACTTGATAAGCTTTTTGTAAACTAATGCCATGCACGGAATCGGAAATTAAATCCTTCCAATGCCAATTTTGATTGCTTTGACCAAAAGTTAAAACACTTGTGCAACTACATAAAATAATAAAAATAATACGACGCATATCAATTCAAAATTTGTAATGAGTGGTTGAATGTGAAAAATTAAATTAAAGAGTTAGTAGGTCAAAGAATAAATCTTATTTTTTAATTTTTTCAATCAACTGTGTTGTTGAAAATCCTTCTACAATGGGATTGATGATTACTTTTCCACCATTTGCAATTACTACTTTTGCGCCAACGATGGTGTCAATTGTATAGTCGCCTCCTTTTACCAAAACATCTGGTAATAAGTTCGAAATTAATTCCAAAGGCGTGTCTTCCTCAAATACGACTACCATATCTACCAATACTAAATTGGCCAAAATTATGGCGCGATCATGGGTGTTATTAATAGGTCGTTCTGGCCCTTTTAAACGTTTAACACTATCATCGCTGTTAAGTCCAACAATTAAGTAATCCGCTTCCTTTGCTGTTTGTGCTAATGAAAATAAATGGCCTGGATGAAGTATGTCAAAACAACCATTGGTAAAGGCCACTGTTTTGCCTAATACTTTCCAAGAGGCAATCACAGCTTTTGCTTGATCTATCGTTTTAATTTTATCATTGATACTTTCCACTAATCGCATATTACTTAGCTTGTTTATTTATAAAAGGGAGTATGATTAAACTTAATCCGCCTAACACAATCACAATGATCACTTGTGAAAACCATTGCAAAGTTCCATTGGCTAATCCTAAGGTATATTCTATACCATTTAGCTCTAATACTTTTGCTAAAAAATAAGCATAAGCACCTATACCTCCTGGCGTAATAATCATTCCAATACTAGCATAAGCCAAGCAACTGATTGCAGTTGAGAAGGAACTAGCCGTACCTTCTGTTCCATATAATCCAATGTAGGTTGCAAGCAAATAAAGAAACCAAATACTAAAGGTGTAAAAAAAGAATAAATTATGCTTTTTTAATTTGGTAGCACTAATAACCCCTTCCCAAATTCCCCATAAAATACTTTTGATACTTGTAATAACATTTTCAAACTTATGTTTAAATGCAAAAAATAATATTGTAACAATTATAACAATCATAGCAGCTATTCCTAAAGCAATAAATAAACCTTGATGTGAACTTGAAGATGGGTTGGCTTGTTCGGGGTTCAACTGATCCCATCCTGCTTTAATAACACTAAACTGTAAAGTAAGTGCTAATAAAAAAACAACTCCTAAACTTAAAACATCAAATGCCCTTTCGGCAACTATCGTCCCCACAATTTTATCTGCTGGTACTTTTTCATATTTTGATAATAAAGTACATTTTAATACTTCACCCAAACGAGGGATGGCTAAATTGGCTAAATAACCAATCAAAACAGCCAAGAAAGTATTCATGATGGAGGGTTTGTAACCCAAAGGTTCCATAATCAATCTCCAACGGAGGGCTCTTATAAAATGGGATAAGCCTAGGATAAAAAAAACAGGGATGATAATCCAAAATTTGGACTTGGCCAATGCCTTAGTGAATTTGTCCCATTCTTGGGGCGGAATTTGATGTAAACTCCACCAAATCAACAAAATGCCGACCATGAAAAAGAATCCTATTTTTAAAAATTTGGCCATATCTAATGGGGTATTAACCTCTGTTGTGCAAATTACGACCATTTGTTAAGATATGCGTTGGGGAAGGGTGTTTTATTAGTGTTTTTTGATGTTTCTTAAAGTCCTTGGTTTTATGTAACTTTGCAGACTCAAAGATGGTTCTGAGATAAATACAAAATGAATGTCTGAAAAAAAACGAATCTTATATATCGCCACAGAAATGTCGCCCTATTTGGAGCTGACCGAGTTTGCGGAGGTAATTAATAAGCTCGCCATCAAAAGCAACGACAGTGGATTAGAAGTGCGTTGTATTATGCCAAGATTTGGCGTAATTAATGAACGCAGACATCGATTACACGAAGTTGTTCGTCTTTCTGGTATCAATGTTCAGGTGGACGGAGACGACTATCCCTTACAAATTAAAGTAGCATCATTGCCTAATGCACGACTACAGGTCTACTTTTTAGAAAACGAAGATTTCTTTAAACGAAAACATATTTTTCACGACGAAAACGAAAAGTGGTTTGATGACAATGTATTACGTACCATCTTTTTTTGTAGAGGCGCCCTAGAAACTGTCAAAAAGTTTGGCTGGCCTCCTGATATTATTCATTGTAGTGGTTGGATGACAGGCTTAATACCTGCCTATATCAAAACCGCTTTCAAAAAGGAGCCCGTTTTTTCCAATGCTAAAGTGGTATTCACCATTGGCCAAAATACATTTGAAGAAAAATTAGCTAAGGATTTTTTAACCAAAGCCTTGATTAATACCAATATGAAGGAAAAAGATTTGGAGGCTTTCAAGGACTTAAATAATACAGCTTTATTCAGAGGTGGCGCTACTTATGCAGATGCCATCACTTTTGGAGCTGAAGTATTAGATAAAAAATTAGTATCTGAATTTTCAGTGGTGAAGGGTAAAAAAGTAATACCCTTTAATGGCTGGGATTCCGATTTAACAGAGTATTTAGATTTATACAACGATCTTGCAGCAAAGTAATGACAACTCAATTCATGGCATCAACTAAAACCCTTAAGAAATTTTCTTTTTTTGTTTTTTTAACCATCCTTTTCTTGGCCTGTACTCGTATTAGTACTTCAGAATTAGGCTTGGGACTTTTACCTGCAATGGATGCGGTTAATACAAAAGACACTACATTGGATGTGGAAACAGAAACAGTAGACAATCCAGACTCTTTGAGAATATATGGTTCTAATGAACATATTGTTGGAAATATTACCAACGATCCCATCTTTGGTACCACAAATGCTACGATGTTTTTTCAACTTAAACCAGATGTATTTCCATTTTCTTTTCCAGGGGTCAAAGACAGTCTTGTAGTAGATTCTGCAGTATTGGTATTGAGCTATCGCGGATTTTATGGAGATTCTTCCAAGCCTGTTACTATTAATGTTAATAATATTGACGATGATAGTCCATTAGGAATGCAAAAGTATTACGCTAGTAATTATCCTGAGGCTTATAATATTAAATCAGCTACACCTTTGGCGAATCCATATATTTTAGATTTTACCAAAGCTAGAGATTCTATCATAAGTCGTTTTGAACTTTCTAATAATCAAATCAGAATTAAGTTATTGCCGTCTGTAGCGGATATGTTAATAAAAGGTTTTGATTCTACAGGGGCTTATCGGAATGACTCTACTTTACGAGATTATTTTAAAGGTTTTGCAGTAACAACGAATATGAATAGTAATGTTTTAATTCGAATCGGAATGACAGATACCAATACCAAATTGGGACTTTACTTTAAGTACAATAAAGTTGGTTCTGCGCAAAAGGATACAGCGGTATTATATTTTAAATACAGCATTACTAATAATGGAGATGCTAATTTCATTACAAGAAATCGGACTACTTCTGAGGCATACAAGGCGCTTAATAATAAATTAAACGATTCGTTGGTATATGTTCAAACCAGTCCTGGTACCATGGTTAAAGTGGTTGTCCCTGGACTTAAAGGCTTCAAGAATAAGTTGATTCATCGTGCCGAATTAATTGCTGAGCAGGTACCCGATGATGTTCGTTTAAATACCACCGAAAAACAAATGCTTCCTCCGACATATTTATTCCTTGGTATGTATGACACAGCCACCAAGAGAATAAGAAATGTGCCGAATGATTATATTGGTACAGCTAGTACTGAAATTATGAATCGTTTTGGAGGCAGGGTAGTGTATAAGTCAATTAATGGTTACGATCAAGTGGCGAGTTATAATTTTAATGTAAGCAGGTATGTTCAAGGAGTCATTTCTCGTACCGATTCTATATTTGATTTCCGTATTTTAGCTCCAGTAAATGATTCTATTATGTTTGTGCCACCTTATCCAAACAATAAAGCATCTGGGGTGGATTACTTAACCAATAGCTTAGGAAACGAGCCTGCCATGGGTAGGGTTCGATTGGGTGGGGGGAAACATTCAAAGTTCAAAATGAGACTACATATTTATTATTCAGATTTGTAGTACTGATATGATTAAAACTGCTTTTATTTATATATTTGCAACTTAAATACTCATCTATGCCATATTTATTTACTTCAGAAAGTGTTTCTGAAGGACATCCAGACAAATTAGCCGATCAGATTTCTGACGCTTTAATAGACAATTTTTTAGCATTTGACCCACAATCCAAAGTGGCTTGCGAAACATTAGTAACAACTGGTCAAGTTATTTTAGCAGGTGAGGTAAAATCAAAAGCCTATTTAGATGTTCAAACAATTGCTCGTAATGTGATCAAAAAAATTGGATATACCAAGAGTGAATATATGTTTGAAGCAGATAGCTGTGGTATTTTATCTGCCATTCATGAACAATCTGCTGATATTAATCAAGGAGTAGATAAGAAGAAAAAAGAAGAACAAGGCGCAGGTGACCAAGGGATGATGTTTGGTTATGCAACTAACGAAACAGACGACTATATGCCTTTGGCTTTGGACTTGGCGCATAAAATTTTAATTGAATTAGCTGCATTAAGAAGAGAAAATAAAGCGATTAAATATTTACGTCCTGATGCAAAATCTCAAGTAACATTAGAGTATAACGATAAAAATCAACCTGTAAGAATTGACGCAATTGTGGTGAGTACACAACATGATGATTTTGATGCAGAAGGAAAGATGTTAGCGAAAATTAAAAAAGACATCGTTGAAATTTTAATCCCAAGAGTAAAAGCAAAATATAAGAAATACGCTAAGTTATTTAACAATGACATTAAGTATCATATTAATCCTACAGGCAAATTTGTAATTGGTGGGCCTCACGGAGATACTGGTTTAACAGGTCGTAAGATTATCGTAGATACTTACGGTGGTAAAGGCGCACACGGTGGTGGTGCTTTTTCTGGTAAAGATCCAAGTAAGGTGGATCGTTCTGCTGCATATGCAACGCGTCATATTGCTAAGAACTTAGTGGCTGCTGGTGTTGCAAGCGAAGTTTTGGTTCAAGTATCTTATGCGATTGGTGTTGCTAAACCTACTTCAATCAATGTAAATACTTATGGCACTGCTAAAGTAAAATTAACCGATGGTCAAATTGGTAAATTAGTAGAAAGCGTATTTGATATGCGTCCTTACTTTATTGAGCAAAGATTAAAGTTAAGAACGCCAATGTATAGTGAAACTGCTGCTTACGGACACATGGGTCGTAAAAATGAAACAGTTACTAAAACATTTACTAGCCCAGATGGTAAAACAAAAACCATGAAAGTGGAATTGTTTACTTGGGAGAAATTAGATTATGTAGCCAAAGTGAAAAAAGCTTTTGGTTTAAAATAGAATAGTTGAAATATTAAAAATCCCTTCCCGTTTCTCTGGAGGGGATTTTTAGTTTTATAACAAAATATATTTTGTATGGAAAATGAAAAAAATCCTTGGGAAATCATAAGTGGTCAATTAGTGTACGAGAATCCTTGGATTCATTTAACCGAATATCAAGTTATTACTCCAGCGGGCAAGCCGGGTATTTATGGCAAAGTGCATTTTAAAAATATTGCAATTGGTGTCATCGCATTAGATGAGCAGGGCAACACTTATTTGGTTGGGCAACACCGTTTTGTGTTAGATGCCTATAGTTGGGAAATTCCGGAAGGGGGATGTCCCGAAGGCACTGATTATCTTGAAACCGCAAAAAGAGAACTAAAGGAAGAAACAGGGTTTGAAGCAAATCAGTGGACCGAAATTTTAAGAATGCATGTTTCAAATTCAGTTTCGGATGAATTTGCGGTGGTGTATGTAGCACAAGAATTAATAGCAGGAGAATCAGAACTAGAAGACACTGAAAAGTTAGCTATTAAAAAAGTACCATTTACAGAGGCCGTTCAATGGGTGATGGAGGGCAAAATCACTGATTCAATTTCGGTAGCTGCTATTTTAAAATGGCATTTCATCCAATCTAAAGTAGGACAGAAGTAAATGGATAATCATAATTGAGTAACTTTGAAAATATGGAAGATCGACAACAAAAATCTGGGAGGCCTTATCAAGCAAAGCCTCGATTCAATAAGCCGCGTTCAACGACCACAGAGCGTAAGTTTATTATTGGCAGACAGCCTATTTTAGAGTCTTTTGGCACTGATACAAATATTGAAAAAATATTAATTCAAAAAAATGCAGATGGCGAAGGATTAAATGAGATTAAACATATGGCAAGGGAAAAAAACATTCCCATCCAATTAGTGCCTATTGAAAAATTAAATGGGATGACCAAGGCAAATCACCAAGGGGTGTTGGCCTTTATATCTGCTGTTAAATATTTGGATTTACAAGAAGTGATTGATTTTGTTGTTTCCAAAGGAGAGACCCCTTTATTTTTAATGTTAGATGGAGTGACAGATGTAAGAAATATTGGTGCCATTAGTAGAAGTATTCATTGCTGCGGAGCTCAAGCATTGATTATTCCTGATAAGGGAGTGGGCGCACTTAATGAGGAAGCGTTTAAAAGTAGTGCTGGTGCATTAGAACACATACAAGTGGTAAGAGTATCTAGTTTATTAAAAGCCATTGATGCGCTTCATTTAAATGGTATACAAGTTTTTACGAGTGAAATGCGCGCCGATAAAAATATTCATGAATTAGATTTAACCATCCCATCCTGTATCATTATGGGAGATGAGGGTAGAGGCGTTACGCCCTATTTAGCTAAGGCGGCGGATTACTTTTTTAAAATACCGATGGCTACTAATTTTGATTCATTTAATGTATCCGTGGCAGCAGGAATTATTTTATATGAAGCTATGAAGCAAAGAATGTTTCCGATCAATCAATAAAGCATTCTACAAATAGGTTAAATAATGAGTCAATTAAAATTTAAATTAACATTAGATGCTAAACGGTCGGAGCATCCAATAGGGTACCGAGATAAACTGTTTTTAATAGGATCCTGTTTTTCTGAAAATATGGGAGCCAAATTAAATACACACCTATTTAATGTACTTGAAAATTCACATGGTATTTTATTTAATCCAATCAGTGTTTGCAACGCCATTGAGGATTGTATCTTTCAAAAAATATACACTTCCTCCGACTTGTTTTTTTTAAATGATGTTTGGAATAGTTGGAATCACCACAGCAAGTTATCCGGTATTACTGAGTTAGACGCGCTCAATAAAATAAATGATTCCATTAAGCAAGGCCATGCTTATTTAAAATCGGCCAATCATTTGGTGATCACTTTAGGTTCGGCTTGGTTATACCAACTCAATGACAATGCACCCTCGTCTAAGGGGCAGGTAGTAGCCAATAATCATAAGGCACCTGCTGTTTGGTTTGATAAAAATTTAATGAAGTCCGAGCGCTTAATAGAGTTACTTCAAAATACCATTAAGCAATTAAAGAAGTTTAACCCTCGTTTACATATTGTTTTTACAATTAGCCCGGTACGACATTTAAGAGAAGGTTTGATTGAAAACAATCGTAGTAAGGCAGTTTTGATTCAAGCAGTTCATGAAGTGGTTTCGCAATTTGAGTCTATGGAATATTTCCCTGCTTATGAATATGTAATGGATGACCTTAGAGATTATCGATTTTATGCCGAGGATTTAGTGCACCCTAACTATGCCGCTTCTCAATACGTATGGGAAAAATTAGTAGAAACTTATATGGACAAGGATACCCAATCCATCATGAAGCAAGTAGCAGAATTACAATTAGCGATACAGCATAAACCTTTTTTTCAAGGCTCTGAAAGCCATCAAGTATTTTTGCAAAATTGTATTGTAAAAACAGAACGATTGTTGACGACCTATCCTTTTTTAAATTTATCTTCCCATTTGTCGCATTTTAACGCACAATTAGTTAAATAATATTGTGTAATTTAGTAGTCTAAATACATGTTATGCGATTATTGCCATTGATAGCAAGCGCTATCCTCACCACCGGATTGGTTTTTACTTTAGATACACAACTTAAAATTGGAAACTCAAAAGCACCGAGATTAGGTTATTTTTTATCTCCGCAACATGGATTTTGGAAGAATGCTGAAAAAATAAATACCAATTTTGATGCCACGATCATCGCAAATGAATTAAAAGGAAACGTGGATGTTTATGTGGACGATAGATTGGTTCCGCATATTTATGCTGATCATGATGAAGATGCTTATTTTGTTCAAGGCTATTTGCATGCAAAGTTTAGGTTATGGCAAATGGATTTTGAAACACGTGTTGCATCTGGTAGATTAAGTGAAATTGCAGGTGCTGATAAATTACCTATTGATCGTTTTTTTAGAAGATTAGGTATGGTCTATGGAGCAGAGCAGACAGAAGCTAATATTAATGCAACCAACCCTCTTATGAAGACCACTTTGGATGCTTATACAGCAGGGGTGAACGCTTATATTAAACAATTGGATCCAGCGGATTTGCCTTTTGAATTTAAACTTATGAATTACGCGCCTGAGGATTGGACGCCTAAAAAAACATATTTATTTTTGATGTTCATGTCTTATGACTTAACAGGCCGTTCAGCCAACGCTGATTTACAACTAACCAATACAAGGGATTATTTAGGTTATGATTTATTTGATAAACTATATACCAACAAGCAAGATTCTCTAGATCCTATAATACCAAAAGGAACTGTTTTTGCAAAGCCTTCTATTGTTCCCCAAAAACCAATCAAATCAGATTCTTCTTATTTACATAATACTAAGGCATTAGCGTTTAATAATGAAATAATGCCAGAAGCGCCGGATAAAAATAATGGAAGTAATAATTGGGCAGTGTCTGGAAGTAAAACAAAATCTGGAAGGCCCATATTATGTAGTGATCCACATTTAGGTTTAAATCTACCTTCCTTATGGTACGAAATGCAAATCACCACACCCACACACAGCACTTATGGAGCTAGCTTTCCAGGTTCTCCTGCAGTCATTATTGGTTTTAATGACAGCTTAGCATGGGGAGTGACCAATGCAGGTCGTGATGTGTTTGATTATTATGAAATTAAATTTAAAGATAGTACTCGAAATGAATATTGGTATAATGGTGCTTGGAAGCCCACAACAAAAAGAAAAGAAATCATAAAAGTAAAAGACAGTACCGATGTGATTGAAGATATTGCAATGACAAATTGGGGCCCAACGATGTTTGATGCTCATTATCAAAACCCACAATCCAAAGGCCGTAATTTAGCAGTGCAATGGACAGCGCATAGTACATCAACAGGTGTTGAAACATTTTATCAATTAAATAGAGCAAAAAATTATGAGGATTATTTACATGCTATTTCTCTATGGACCTGCCCTGGACAAAATTTTGTATTAGCCACTAAGACAGGAGATATCGCAATTAAACAACAAGGAAGATTTGTGGCAAGATGGGAGCGACAAGGTGATTTTATTATGCCAGGAGAGGACTCCAGTTTTGCATGGCAGGGTATTATACCTAATGACGAAAATCCAATTATAAAAAATCCAGCTCGAGGATTTGTAAGTAGTGCTAATCAACCCGCAACAGATCCCACTTATCCCTATTATTTAGGAGCTGCATCTGCTTTCCCTTTGTATCGAGGTATTAGTGTTAATAAACATTTAACGAGCATGAATCAAATTACACCTCAGGATATGCAAGCGATGCAAACAGATAACTATAATGTATTTGCAGCCACCGCTCGTCCAGCTTTAATGAGGTATTTGCAATTAGATAAATTAAGTAATGATGCCAAAAAAATGGTCAATGAAATGACGAATTGGGATTTAAATAATAGTGTTGATTCAAAAGGAATCACCGTATTCAAAATCATTTGGGATAGCGTGGAACAAGCAGTATGGGGTGATGAATTAGCTGGATCTACTATCCCATTGACAAAACCAGAAGCATTTGTATTACTAGATCAGATGAATAAAGATTCTAATTGGTCTATAGCAGATGACATTCGTACCAAAGACAAAGTAGAGAACTTTAAAGATCAAGTTACTTTAGGTGTTGAAAATGCGACTAAAAAATTATTGGAATTAGAAAAGGAAAATAAATTAGAATGGTCTTTATTTAAAGCAACTCGCATTTTACATTTAACTAAAATGCCTGCATTGAGTAGATTAAATTTACCCATTGGAGGAGGTGTTAATATTATTAATGCAACCACCGAAAATCATGGCCCTAGTTGGAGAATGATTGTTCACTTGACCGACGAGATTGAAGCCTATGGTTTATATCCTGGAGGTCAAAGTGGTAACCCAGGTAGCCCTTATTATGATAGTTTTGTAAATACATGGGCTGCAGGACAATATTATAGATTTTTGTTTTTAGGAAAAGAAAAGCTAAAACAAAATGCAAGAACAAAATGGCATCTTCAATTTAAAGCCGCTTAGTTAAAAATTAATTATCCTTAAAAAGAATATCATGAAAATATTAATCAGTATTATATTATCAGCCTTGTTAGCTTATGCTGCAGGTATTTATGGCAACCTCCCTTGGTGGAGTTTTGTCATCACTAATTTAATAGTTGCCATTGCGATTCCACAAAAAGCGTTCTACTCTTTTTTATCTGGCTTTGTTGCAATTGGACTATTATGGTGCGGCTTAGCTATTTTAATAGATCAAGGCAATGATCATATTCTATCAATGAAAGTGGCAACGATATTACCTTTAAAGGGCTCCTACATAGCTTTAATTGCTTTAACTACATTTATTGGCGCATTATTAGGAGGGTTGGCCTCCTTGACAGGGAGTTTTGTGAGGGCTTCAAAGTAAGGTGCTTGTAGATAGAAACTTATTTTTTATATTTGCATTGAATTTTCCCAACCTGTAATTGGGATTAAATTTATTTTATGTCAGTATTGCACAATCGTATCTCCAATAAGGAGTTAAAAGAGAAATTATACCAGGAAAATTTTCCTCGTACCACCATTAGTTTTTATCAATATTTTTCAATCAAGGATCCCGTACAATTCAGAGATGATTTGTATGTAGGATTAAATGCTTTGCAAGTGTTTGGGCGAATCTATGTTGCACAAGAGGGAATCAATGCCCAAATAAGTGTACCCTCGCATTTGTTTGAAAATTTTAAGCAATATTTATACGCTATTCCAGAATTGAATGAAATTAGATTGAATACTGCAGTAAACGATAATGGAAAAAGTTTTTGGGCGCTCAGAATTAAAACCCGTGAAAAAATTGTCGCAGATGGCATTGATGATCCAAATTTTAGCATGGAAAAAAAAGGGAAATATGTAAATGCCCAACAAATGAATTCGATGTTGGAGTCATCTGAAACCATTGTCATTGATATGCGCAATCATTACGAATATGAAGTGGGTCATTTTGAAAAAGCAATTGAAATACCGTCGGATACTTTTAGGGATCAATTACCTATGGCGGCGGATATGATGAAGGAAAAAAAAGAAGCAAATATAATCATGTATTGCACTGGAGGTATTCGTTGTGAAAAAGCGAGTGCCTATATGTTACACCATGGTTTTAAAAATGTGTTTCATTTGGAAGGGGGCATCATCAACTATGCAAATAAAATTAAGGAATCAGGATTAGAAAGTAAATTTAAAGGGAAGAACTTTGTATTTGATGATCGTTTGGGGGAGAAAATAACAGATGATATTATTTCAAAATGTCATCAATGTGGTGCGCCTTGCGACACCCATACAAATTGCAAAAACGATGGCTGCCATTTATTATTTATTCAATGTCCTAAATGCGCTGAAACATATGCAGGCTGTTGTACACAGAGCTGTACTGATGTTGTTCATTTGCCATTAGAAAAACAAATTGAACTAAGAAAGGGGATTGACAAAGGGCAGCAAATTTTTAATAAAAGCAAACAGCGACTAAGGCCAAGATTAGGAATAGATATTTAGTTATTCTTACAACGATCCTAATTTTGCCAAAGAAGCGGACACTAAACTATAAGTTTCTTCGTCAGATAATTTTTGAGGTATAAATTTTTCACCAATCACTTGTTCATATAGTTCTATGTATCTTTTAGAAATGGTATCAATCCATTCAGCGGTCATTAATGGAACCGTTTGACCTTCCTTTCCCATAAAATTATTTTCAATCAACCACTCGCGTACAAATTCCTTACTAAGTTGCTTTTGTTTTTCTTTATTTTTTTGTCTTTGCTCAAAACCATCTGCATAAAAATAACGAGAGGAGTCGGGTGTGTGAATTTCGTCCATTAAATAAATCGTGTCACCTATTTTTCCAAACTCATATTTAGTATCTACTAAAATCAAATCTTGTTTTGCAGCAATTTCTTTTCCTCTTTGGAATAAAGCGAGCGCATATTTTTCTAATACTTTCCAATCAGCTTCACTAGCTAATCCTTGTGTAATGATGTCTTCCTTGGAAATATCTTCATCATGTCCTTCACTTGCTTTAGTTGAAGGAGTAATGATTGGGGTAGGAAAAAAGTCGTTTTCATTAAGTCCTTCGGTTAATGGAATGCCACATAAAATACGACCTCCGTTTTGATAGGTGCGCCATGCATGACCTACTAAATTACCTCGCACTACCATTTCAATTTTAAATGGGATACATTTTTTCCCGATCGCCACGTTAGGGGCGGGGGTGTCTAAAAGCCAATTGGGACAAATATCCTTAGTAGCCTTTAACATATAGGCCGCTATCTGATTTAACACCTGGCCTTTATAAGGAATGGGGTTAGGTAAAATTACATCAAAAGCTGAGATTCTGTTGCTTGCAATCATTACAAGTAGCTCATTTTCAATATAATAGACGTCTCTTACTTTGCCATGGTAAGTATTAATTTGGCCTGGGAAGGGTGTGGATTTCATACCACTAAATTAAAAGTTTTAACACAATTTTGATAATTTTTTCTGAAGTGGTAACAATTCAGTATTTTTAACTACGATTCATCTTAAAAACAATTAAAATATGAGAAAATTTTTACGCCATTTTAGCCTTTTAAGTATCCTTGCCTTAACGGTATTGTCTTTAAACGCGCAAAATGCAGGTACTATTAATGGTACTGTTAAAAATTCAAGTTCTGCAGAAGTGTTAGCTGCTGTTTCTGTCACAGTGAAAGGAACAACCAACGGCACTTTTACCGATGATAAAGGTACATTTAGATTAAATGTGTCTCAAAAAACACCATTTACCTTAGTGTTTTCATCAGTTGGGTTTGCTAATAAAGAAGTTCCAGTTTCGTCTATAAACGCAAAATTAGAGGTAAGTTTATCTCCTTCTTTTGTACTTGGTTCTGAAGTAGTTGTATCTGCTTCAAAAGTAGCAGAGCGTATTTTAGAATCACCTGTATCTATTGAAAGAATTAGTAGTACAACCATCAAAAACACACCTGCATCTAACTATTATGATATATTAGGTACTCTTAAAGGGGTGGATGTGATTACAGCTAGTTTAACTTTTAAAAGTATCAGTACTAGAGGTTTTAATGTAAGTGGTAACACTAGAGCGAATCAATTAATTGATGGAATGGATAACCAAGCGCCAGGATTGAACTTTTCAGTAGGTAGCGTTATTGGTTTAACTGAATTAGATGTAGACAATATTGAATTATTGCCAGGTGCCTCTTCTGCTTTATATGGAGCTGGTGGTATGAATGGAACGGTGTTAATAAATAGTAAAAATCCTTTCAAATACCAAGGATTAAGTTTCCAAATAAAAGAAGGTATCAATCATATTGATAATAAACAACGCCCATTATCTCAATATAGAGATTGGACAGTAAGATGGGCTCAAAAAATAAATGATCGTTTTGCTTATAAATTTGCTGCTCAATTTACGGAAGCGCAAGATTGGGTGGGTACAGATGCTACTAACTATTCTCGCACAACTGGTTCACCAAATGGACAAACTATTGCTGGAACACGTCAATCAGACCCTAATTATGATGGTGTGAATTATTATGGTGATGAGACAACCACTTCATTGAGTTCTGTATTTGGGTCAGTTAAAGGTAAAATTATTGAAGGTTTAACTGCTAATTATGCACCTTATGGTCCATTAGCGGGCACTTATGCCAACGCTGCTTTTACAAATTTATATGGAGCAGTAGCGATGTTCCCAACTTTGGCTAGTTATAGTGCATTTGTAAAATCGCAAGCCGCCTCTTTAGCACCTTATGCACCTTTATTGTATGGTAACGCAAAGGGCTTTTATTCTGGAGATGTATCAAGAACAGGTTATGCTGAAAAAGATGTGATTGATCCAACTACATTAAATGTAAAAATGACAGGATCATTAAACTATAAAATAACTGACAATACCGAAGCTTCTTTTAGCTTTTATAATGGAACAGGTAACACTGTTTACACAGGTAGTGATCGTTATTCTTTGAAGGAATTAAGAATGGGCCAATACAAATTTGAGATTAAGTCTAAAGATTGGTTATTGAGAGCATATACAACTCGTGAAGATGCGGGTGCATCTTTTAATGCCACTATTGCAGCTCGTTATTTTAATGAAGCATGGAGTCCTAGTACAACTTGGTTCCCTACTTACATGTCTGCCTTAACTGCATACAGAGATGCTGGAATGCCAGCCCAAGCAGCTAATGTAGCAGCGCGTGCAGTTGCTGATGCCAATCGTCCAACTGGTAACATTACACAAGATCCAAGATTTAAAGCAATTGTATCTACACCTATTTCTATGGGTGGTGGTATGTTCTTAGACAAATCTGTATTAAATGTTTTTGAAGGCCAATACAACTTAACAAACGCCTTAGGTTTAGATAAAGTGGGAACCGATTTATTAGTAGGTGCTTCAATGAAACAATATTTATTAAATTCTCAAGGAACTTTATTTGCTGATACAGCAGGTCAAATTCCTATTAATGAAACAGGTGCGTACGCTCAATTATCAAAAAAATTCTTTGATGATGTTGTAAAAATTTCTGCATCTGGTCGTTATGATAAGAGCACCAACTTTGAAGGTCGTTTTACACCAAGAGTTTCAATGGTCGTTAAAGTGGCTCAAGATAATAATGTTCGTCTTTCTTATCAAACAGCTTATCGTTTTCCTTCTTCTCAAAACCAATGGATCAACTTGTTAGTGGGTGGTGGAACTCGTTTAATGGGAGGTTTACCTCAATTAAGAGAATTATATAAATTCAGCACCAATCCTGCTTATACTTTAGCGAGTGTAAATGCATTTGGTGCAAGTGCTTTGGCAGGTGCTGCAAATCCTGGTTTATTAAAACAACAAGTGTTTAACGATTTCAAGCCTGAGTCTATGACTTCAATGGAAATTGGTTACAAGGCTTTAATCGCTAAAAGATTATTAGTTGATTTTTATTACTATACTGGCAATTATACCAACTTTATTGGTGGTGTGACTGTAATACAATCTCGTAATGCTGCTTCGCCTAGTCCAGCAGATGTTTTAGATGCAAGTAAGCGTATGGCATACAGTATCTCTACGAATTCAGAAGGTAATGTAAAAACAAGTGGATGGGGATTGTCATTAGATTATTTATTGCCTAGAAATTTCAGTATCTCTACAAGCATCTTTAATGATGAAATTGGAGCAGTGGCAGATGGTGTAATTCCATATTTCAATACTCCAAAAATTAGAGCAAATATTGCTTTAAACAATAGCGGTTTCTTATTTAAAAATCGTTTAGGGTTTAGCGCTAATTTCCATTACCAAGATGGATTTGATTACGTAAGTACATTTGCTGTTGGACCGATAAGTTCATACAAAACAGTGGATGCGGTGTTAACCTATAAATTACCTTCTTATAAATCTTTGATTAAAGCAGGTGGTACAAACATCTTTAACAAATGCTACAAATCTGCATACGGTAGTCCTGAAATTGGCGGATTGTACTATGTAAGTTTTGCATATAACATATTTTAATAGCTTAGGATGGGTTAGTCCTAAAGGTCCCTTCTCGATTTATCGGGAGGGGACCTTTTTTTATGGGTAAGAATTATATTTTTCCTTTATAAAGCTTATTTTTGCCACTCATAAACAAAATATAGTTTCATGCGATCAATACCATTTAGAGAAGCCCTTAGGGAGGCAATGAGCGAGGAAATGAGAAGAGATGAAAAAGTGTTATTAATGGGGGAGGAAGTTGCTGAATATAATGGTGCTTATAAAGTGAGCCAAGGTATGTTAGCTGAGTTTGGCGCAAAACGAATCATAGATACACCTATTTCTGAGTTAGGATTTACAGCAGTAGCCGTTGGGGCAGCTCAAAATGGATTAAGACCCATTGTGGAGTTTATGACATGGAATTTTGCAGTACTTCCTTTGGATCAAATTTTGAATACGGCAAGTAAAATGCTTGCGATGAGTGGAGGTCAAATTGGATGTCCTATTGTGATGAGAGGCCCTAATGGAAGTGCTGGTCAATTAGGGGCACAGCATTCGACCGCTTTTGAAAGTTATTTAGCGAATATTCCTGGTATTAAAGTTGTTTCTCCTTCTAATGGCTATGATGCCAAAGGCTTATTAAAACAAGCCATTCGTTATGAGGAAGATCCTATCATGTTTCTAGAAAGTGAAGTTATGTATGGTGATAAATGCGATATACCTGATGAGGAATACTATATCCCTTTAGGGAAGGCGGATGTTAAAAAAATGGGTCGCGATATTACCATTGTATCTTACAATAAAATGATGAAAGTAGCTTTAGGTGCTGCAGCGGAATTAGAAAAGGAAGGAATTAGTGCCGAAGTAATTGACTTAAGAACCATTAGACCTTTGGATTGGATGACCGTATTGGAAAGTGTTAAAAAAACAAATCGATTGGTTATTATTGAAGAGCAATGGCCTTTTGCTTCCGTATCTTCTGAATTAAGTTATCGTATTCAAAAGGAAGGTTTTGACTATTTAGATGCACCAATACGCCGTATAACAAGTGCCGACGCACCTATGCATTATGCACCTAATTTAGCCGCTTTAGCTATTCCAGACGTTGCAAGATCGGTACAATTGGTGAAGGAATTGATGCATCAATATAAATAATGCTATCATTGAAGCAGGCTAATCCCTTTAATAGACCACTCATATTAATACTTTGCTACTTTAAAAATATTTTAATCAATATCCCTCACAAAGGGATATTTTTGGTATATATAAATTAACCACAATTTTATGGGATATATTTTATTGATTCTTTATTGGCTAGGCTGGCATATTGGTATGTATTTAATGCTTAAGAAAGCAGGTGTTTTAAACACAAAAGCCATCCTCCCCATTTATAATACTTGGGAAGTTGTAAAACTTTGTGGTATTTCAAAAATTTGGTTTTGGATTCAATTCATTCCAATCCTTGGTCAATTTGTAACACTATGGATTTCGATCATATTTGTAATGCATTTTAAAAAAGTGGGCTTGGTTCACCATACTTTAGTTGTGCTAGCACCCTTTATTTATTTGCCCTATATCGGACTTTCTTCTTCTGAAAAATGGCATGGTAAAGATGCTTTACAACATTACCACAAATCTGCATCAAGGGAGTGGATTGACGCTGCAGTTTTTGCAGTAGTAGCTGCTACTTTAATTCGCACTTTTATTTTTGAGGCTTATGTGATTCCTACAGAAAGTATGGAAAAAACTTTATTAGTAAATGACTTTTTGTTTGTTGATAAAATTACCTACGGTGCACGTATACCACAAACGCCATTAAGTTTTCCATTTGTACACAATACGTTACCAATGGCGCCCACCACACCTTCTTACTTAAAGTGGATTCAATTAGATTATAAAAGGTTGCCCCAAATAAGAAGTATTAATCGCAATGATGTGGTTGTATTTAATTTCCCAGCAGGGGATACCATTATCAATCTACCAGAATTTGGAAGTAAAATTCCTTACTACGATGTTTTAAGAAGTCCTGAGTATCATAATAATCGAGAAAAATTATTAAATGATTATCCAACTTTAGTGCATCCTGTTGACAAAACAGATAATTACATTAAAAGATGTGTTGGTGTGCCAGGAGATATCATACAAGTGAAAGGCAGTCATTTATGGGTAAATGGAAAGCCAGGTTTGGTAGCCCCTTACTCACAAACTGAATTCATTGTTAAAACCAATGGTGCTGCTATTTCAGAGGATTATATCCAAGATAGTATTGGAATTAATATCAACGAAGCAGGTGCTGATTTTCAAATTATGGAAGGTGTTCCAAATACTTTTAAAATAAACATGACTGCGTCAGCTGCAGAAAGATTAAAAAAATTACCGCAAGTTGTTTCAGTTGATTATTTTGATGATAATTTAGTTGGCAATACTTTCCCCAATGACATTACCCATTTTCCTTGGTCAGTAGATAATTATGGGCCTATTCAAATTCCTAAAAAAGGGGATGTAATTCAATTAAATGATAGTACCATTCAATTATATCGAAGGCTCATTTCAAATTACGAGCATAATGTTTTAGATGAAAAGCAAGGGAAGTATTTTATCAATGGAATTGAAACGACTACTTATATCGTTAAACAAAATTATTATTGGATGATGGGGGATAATAGGCATCGTAGTCAAGACAGCAGATATTGGGGCTATGTTCCTGAAACCCATATCGTAGGCCGTGCTGCTATGATTTGGTTTAGCTATAGTAAATCCATTCGTTGGAATAGGTTGTTTAGCCAAATAAAATAAAGTATGCATGAAAAAAAAGTTTGAATTTGAATTTGAGTATTTGGAAGGGGTTCATTTACTTTCAGCCACTGATACCGCTTTGTTAGAAGCTGCAAAAAAAGCGACTCAAACTGCCTTTGCTCCTTATTCTAAATTTAAAGTGGGTGCGGCCGCTTTATTATCTAATGGGACCATTGTTATAGGATCCAATCAAGAGAGTGCTAGTTATCCAGTAGGTATTTGTGCCGAAAGAGCCTTGTTAAATAGCATAGGGGGGCAATATCCCAATGAAACCATCTTATCTATGGCAATTACCTATCTAACAGATAAAGCTGCCTGTGATGAACCTATATCACCATGTGGTATGTGTAGACAATCCCTTCTTGATTTTGAAAACAGATATCAAGCGCCCATTAAAATAATATTAGCTGGCAAATCGGGTCCTATTATGGTACTAGATACCGCTAAGGATTTACTCCCTTTTGGTTTTGATGGAAGTATTTTAAAGTAATTAAAATAAGGTCTGTACGCCTAAGGCCAATCTAAATTCGTGTTGCAATAGCCATTTTTTTCGAGCTTTACCCCAGGCGTATCCTGTCAATGACCTATCAGCTCCAATAATTCTATGGCAAGGAACAATGATGGCAATTTTATTTTTTCCATTGGCGGAGGCAGCTGCTCTTACGACTTTAGGGTCGCCCATTTTATTTGCTAATTCACCATAGCTTAATGTTTTTCCAAAAGGAACTTCATATAATTCTTTCCAAACTTTTTGTTGAAATTCGGTGCCTTCTTGGTCAATGGCAACATTAAAACTTCGACGTGTTCCTGCAAAGTATTCAATAAGTTCCTCCATACATTGATGTATCACGGCAGGCATAGATTGATCGGAATTGATTAACAAATCAGTGACATCGTCCGTAAAGGTTAATGATTGTATACAAAATTCGGATGATACCAATTTGATGGCTCCAATGGGGCTATGGTAAATATGAATAAAAGAATCTTGCATTAACCAATGGGTTGGCCGTTGTCAACGGCATGTGTAGGGGTGAGTAAAATTACTTCATGCTGCATATCGTATACGCCTAGCACTAAGCATTCGCTCATAAAGTTAGCGATTTGTTTTGGTGGAAAATTAACGACCGCAATAATCTGCATTCCCACTAATTGATCGGTCGTATAATGAGTTGTAATTTGAGCAGATGATTTTTTGATACCGATGGGGCCAAAATCAATACTCAATTGATAGGCAGGCTTTTTAGCATTCGGAAATACTTGTGCAGTTAAAATAGTACCACATCTGATATCAACTTTGGAGAAATCATCCCATTGTATCATAGCCATTTTATTACTAGGTAAAAATTTAATCCAATAAATTAGCTAAATCTGTTAAATCCGTTTGCTTGTATTGTAAAGTTGGACTTTGAAAACATTTAGAAAATTCAAGCAATAATTTTTTGATGATTCTTGTATTAGAGAGGCGTTTGTAGTGCATGTTTTTAGGCTCCAAATTAGACCTTAAAAAATACTGATCTAAATCCTTTTGTGAAAATGCATGTCCTGTGGTGCCTTCAACATAAAATTGAATGTATTCTTGAGGGTTTGGGTACACTTCGGTGGCATCCCAATCGGAAGCATAAAAAGCAACAATGCATTGCTTTGGAATATTAATAAAGTGGGCTTCGATTTCTAATTGCGAACAAAGCTCAGCGTATAAAATAGTGTTTGCGAATGCGTTTCCTTTTTTGGATTGCAAAGGTCCTGTCATTAAAAATTCATCAGGCTTTTCGTAGTTAATTTCAACTCCTTTTATTTGGTAGTAATTAAACAAAATATTACGAATCACATTGGCTTGTTCTAATGGGGTCAAATAGTTATTCAACTCAAGCCAAATATTGCGTCTGATTTTTTCTAACTGATGTCTAAGGGAATCTATAGCTAATTCTGGATACTGAAATTGGGTGACCAATAAGGCGCCTTCTAATAAAGAGGGCTCTGGTTTTGATTTCCACAGTATAAATGCTTCCTTTAAATCATTCAACCTTAATTTATAAATCATTCTTTCGATGCGCTCCAATGTAATTTCGTCCAAAGTATTTTCCCATAAGTGTTCTAAATCTGGAATAATAGGGGTGCCATAGTTTAACAGCCGATCTGATATGGTATTAAATACTTCCTCATCTGGATCATCAATGAGTTGGAATAAGGCAGTAATTTCGGCGGCATTTGGCATATCTGACAAAATAATTTTGTTTAATTAATATTCAAATCAACGCAAATTTGTTCAATTTTTATGTTTTAGTTATCCCAAAGGTGTGGATATATTTAACAATAGTTTACATAATAAATAGAATTATTAATCGTTCGAGCAAATAGTCGCATATAAAGCATGGTTCTATTGCTAATTGCCTTTTCTTTGCATATACACTTTTAACATGCTAAACGAAACGACAGCGACGCCTAAATTCCCAGTAATGCAAAAATCATTACATGCTGAATTAAAACGAAGAGTAAATCAATATTTGGATGATCATGCTGTAAAAAGCACTGGAAATTATAAACTATTTTCAAAAGCCATTATTTTAATTACTTTATTTGTTGTTACTTATATTCATTTGGTATTTTTTACGCCTCCTACTTTTTATGCTATTTTGGAATGCTTATTTTTTGGTGGCCTTATTGCAGCCATCGGGTTTAATGTAATGCATGATGGCAGTCACGGTAGTTTTAGTAAATATAATTGGTTAAATAAAGTTGCATCTTCTTCTATAAGCGTTTTAGGTGCGAGCAGGTTTATGTGGGCAATGAAGCATGTCACTTTACATCACACTTATACCAATATTGATGGGGTAGATGATGATATTGAAATTGGGGTATTGATGCGTATGGCACCGACACAAAAACATTATTTACTACACCGTTTTCAACATATTTATTTTTGGGTTTTGTATTTGTTATTATATATTTTCTGGATCTTCTTTACTGATTACAAAAAGTATTTTTCAGGAAAAATTGGATCAGTTGCTTTAAAGCCTATGTCTATTGGCGATCATATTGAATTTTGGGTTGTTAAATTATATCATGCCGCATTCTTTATTATTATACCTATTTACATGGTAGGTTGGGTAAGCTGGTTGGTTGGATTTTTTGTAACAGGATGCTTTGCTGGCTTTATATTAAGTATCGTATTCCAATTAGCACATACAGTTACAGAAACTGATTTTCCAGTAGCCCTTCAACCACAAAATGTTATGCCCGATGAATTTGCGGCGCATCAAATACAAACCACAGCTAATTTTGCAACCAAAAGTAGAATCGTGAGTTGGTTAGTGGGGGGATTAAATTTCCAAATCGAACACCATTTGTTCCCTAAAATATCACATGTTCATTACCCCGCAATTTCTAAAATAGTTAAAAAGACATGTGCTGATTTTAAATTAAAGTACAATGAATACCCAACTGTATTAAGTGCGATAAAGTCGCATGTATTGTATCTTAAATTAATGAGTAAGCCCGCATTAGCCTAAATATATTCTCATATAAAAAAGGTCCTCTTAAATTATAAGAGGACCTTTTTTTATGTAATCAGTTGTATGTTTAAGAAGCTTTCTTTTTTCTAGCCATCTTACGAGGAGGGTTGGCTTTTAATTCAGCAATAATGGCATTGACTTCCTCAATGGTTAAGGTTTCTACCTTTTCCTGCTGTTCCTTATTTAATTTAAAATTACGCAAACCTTGTTTGATATAAGGGCCATAAGGACCACGCAATAATTGGATTTTTTCTTTTTCAAATACTTTTATGGTTCTCTCGTCTTTTGCTTTACGCTTTTCTGCAATCATCGGAGTTAATTCCTCTAGGGTAACGGTATAGGGGTCCATTTCCTTGTTTAAGGAGTAAAACTTTTTTGCATGGGCTGCATAAGGGCCAAAGCGGCCAATATTAACAGACACATCCTCGTCTTCAAATTGTCCCAACATGCGTGGTAATTTGAATAACTCCATAGCTTCATCAAAGCTGATGGTTTCGATACTTTGTGAGGCTTTTAATTTAGCAAATCTTGGTTTTTCTTCCTCATCCTGATGTCCAATTTGAACCATGGGACCATATCTCCCCATTCTAGTAATTAATTTTTTTCCACTCACTGGGTCAAAACCAAGTTCTCTTTCGCCTTTTGCTCTTTCTGCTGTTTCTAAAGTATGTTCGATAGTGGTGTGGAATGGCTCATAAAAAGCAGTAAGCATATCACTCCATAATAGTTTTCCTGCTGCAATTTCATCAAATTCACCTTCAATTTTAGCGGTAAAGTTAAAATCCATCACTTTTGAAAAATGTAATTTTAAAAAGTCAGTGACTACTAAACCTAAATCGGTAGGGGATAGTTTATTTTTTTCTGCTCCGGTAATTTCCGAGGATACTTCTGTTTTAATTTCATCCTTGTTATTCAAGGAAAGGATTTGGTAGTTGCGTTTAATACCTTCTTTTTCTCTTTTTTCAACATAATTACGCTTCATGATGGTTGAAATAGTAGGCGCGTAAGTAGAAGGACGGCCAATGCCCAATTCCTCTAATTTTTTTACTAAAGATGCTTCGGTATATCTTGCAGAAGGACGGCTGAATCGCTCCAATCCGGTCATTTCAATAAAATCTAATACTTGTCCAACTGACAATGGAGGCAATAAGCTTTCTTCTGATTCATCGTTTTCTTCTTCCTCTTCGTCGTTGCTTTCTAAATATACTTTCAAGAAACCATCAAACTTCATGACTTCTCCAGAAGCAGATAAGGTTTCCTTATTTGTAGACACTTCAATTTTAGCAACCGTTTTTTCAAATTGAGCATCACTCATTTGTGAAGCAATCGTGCGTTTCCAAATTAATTCATACAATCTATTTAAATCAGCATCATCCACTTTACTTTCATTCATGTAAGTAGGTCTGATGGCTTCATGTGCCTCCTGTGCGTTCTCGTTTTTATTTTTAAATTTACGAGGCTGATAATATTTTGCACCAAAGCTTGAATTAATTTCAGCTTTAATGGCATCTACTGCAGTTTCACTTAAACTAATACTATCTGTTCTCATGTAAGTGATTTTACCACTTTCATATAGTTTTTGTGCAAGCAACATTGTTTTACTTACGCTATACCCTAATTTTCTTGAAGCTTCTTGTTGTAATGTAGATGTAGTGAAAGGCGCTGATGGCGTACGTTTCCCGTCTTTTACATTAATATCTTTAACAGTATATTTTGCACCTTTACATTCAATTAAGAATTTTTCGGCAGCATTTCCAGTCGCTAATTTTTGTGGACCTTCTGCTTTGAATTTTACTTTTTTCTTATTGATATCATTCGCTGAAAATAGGGCTGATATTTTAAAAACACTTTCAGGAGTGAATTGATTAATTTCTCTTTCGCGTTCTGCGATTAATCTTACAGCAACACTTTGAACACGACCTGCACTTAAACTTCTTTGCATTCCAATCTTACGCCAAAGCACAGGGCTTAATTCAAATCCTACAATACGATCTAAAATTCTACGAGCTTGTTGTGCGTCTACTAAATCCATATTAATGAACCTTGGATTATCAACTGCCTTTTTTATAGCGGGTGCCGTAATTTCATGAAATACAATACGCTTTGTTTTTTTAGGATCTAAACCAAGTACTTCCGATAAATGCCAACTGATACTTTCTCCTTCACGGTCCTCATCCGATGCGAGCCAAACTTCCTTGGCTTTCTTGGCCATGGATTTTAATTCCTTTACTACTTTCTCTTTATCTGCTGGAACGGCATATCTAGGTGCAAATTTGTTTTTAAGGTCAATCCCCATCTCACTTTTTTCTAAATCACGGATATGTCCATAACAACTTCTTACTTCAAATTCTTCTCCCAAAATTTTCTCAATGGTCTTTGCCTTAGCAGGGGACTCCACGATTAATAAGTTCTTTGCCATATTACCTTTGGGTATTTATAAATTGAAAATCAACTATTTAGGAACCATGAAAAGGGCATTTGATACCTATCTCATTTTTGTTTCTCGCGATGCAATATTAGAGCTTTCGCCTAAAAAATAAAAATTACCTATTCTTAAGGAGCCAAAAATGCCATGATTTTATCAATAACCTCCTGTGTTTTATACACTTTATTATGACCTAATCCTTTGGTTATCAGAAACTTAATATTATTGGGGGCTATATGTTTAAAATTTATTAAATCTTTATAGGGGCAAACCCTGTCTTCCTCATCATGTACCCACAAAATGGGTCCCTTGTAATTTGAAATGGCCCTATCTGCTTCAAAATGGCTGATAGGATGCTTTGTTCTACTTAATACGACTTCCATAAAAGCCTTCCTTATCTCAGGACTAAAGTGCATCATATTAAAATAGTTCTCAAAAGTGGTCGAAGTTTTGGTGGCTGGAGCTATCAAAACAAACTTATGATGTTCCGGATTGGGCATATTTTCTGCCAACATCGCAAGGGTGATAGCACCTAGGGAATGACCAATAAAATGGTCAATGGGACCTATCGAATGGATCAATTCTTGGATCGCATTTGAATAGATGACTATATTAATGTATTTGCCTTCACTTAAGCCATGCCCAGGAGCATCAAATAGTAGGACTCGGTATCCCATTTTTAATAAGGGTGCTATGTATTGTTCAAACTTAAATCCAAAACTTGCATAGCCATGGCATATTAGAATAGTTTGTTGGTTGGATTTGGGTGGTGTAAATTCAAAACCTTTAAGTTGAATCCCGTCTGATAAAGTCACAGAAACTGCGCGGGCCTGATGAAAGATGGCGGGGGCTTTGCGTTTTTTGTATTTAGGATAAGGGGTGCAGAATAGGTCAAAAGCAATTTTCCCTGCTGTAGGTGGCGAAACCATTGCTAAGGTTTTGAATTTTGTCCTTAAATATTGTAAGTACATCCTTTCCGAAAACCCTGACTTAGCCATTATGATAAAAATTTGTGCAAAGATAGGATGGGGACACGCAGTAGCCTTATTTTTTTTGTATTTCGCAAATGAAATAGGGAGTTTGATTTAAAGCATTGACTGATTACTGCTATTTTTGCAAAAATCTATTTTGGAACTATGTATTCATTAAAAATCAATTTTGAACAAAAGGGATTAGAGTCTGTTACCCTTCAGGATATTAAATCGGACGAGAGCTTGCTTGAAGTGTTATTAGAAGCAGGTATTGAGTTGCATCATAATTGCGGAGGTGTTTGTGCTTGTAGTACTTGTCACATCTATATAAAATCTGGGGCAGCCCACATTGCTGAACTCTCAGATAAGGAGGAAGACTTTATAGATAGGGCGGTGAATCCACGCATAGAATCAAGATTAGGATGCCAATGTATTTTAGCAAATGGAACTGGGCAATTAGAAATCACAGTGCCAGATCAAACACAATTTTTAGGAGAATAAACGAAATGTATTTTACCTATTTTAAATAGGATCAAAGTTAAATTAATAAAAGATGAGTCAATTTGAACCCCCAATACATTGGAACGATCATGAGGATATCGCTCAAAAACTATATGAAAAATTTGGTGCCGACTATACCGAGTCTAAAATTTACAGGGTTCGATTCACTGATTTGTTGGATTGGGTTTTAAGCCTGCCTCATTTTGAGGGGACTAGGGAGCAATCTACTGAGGGGCATTTGGAAATGATCCAAAGTGCTTGGGTATATGAGTGGAGGGATAACCAAAAATAGGTTTACATTTGTAACTAAAATGTATTTGTCTTGTTATCTACTTTAAAGAAAATTACTTGTTTTGTATTTGATGTTGATGGTGTTTTAACCAACGGCACATTGATAGTGATGCCCAATGGATTATTGGTGAGAACCATGAATATTAGAGATGGATATGCCTTGCAACTTGCTATTAAGAAAGGCTATAAAGTATGGGTTATTTCGGGTGGCCATTCAGAGGAAGTAAGGCATCGATTAAACCATTTAGGGATCACTGAAGTTCACATGAAAGTGGCAGATAAAAAAGAGCAACTTAATAATTTAGCATTGGAATATGGAGTAGCGCTAAGTGAAATTTTATTTATGGGAGATGACATGCCCGATTATGAGGCCATGCAAATAGCAGGTGTTGCAGCTTGCCCCAATGATGCTGCTACCGATATTAAAGTAATTTCTCAATATAAGGCTTTGGCAAAAGGAGGCGAGGGTTGTGCCCGCGAAGTAATTGAAAAAGTGCTTAAGTTAAATAACCATTGGGATGTAGAGGATCACATTAAGGCAAAATAATTAAACCATACTCAATTGAAATTATTCATTTCCTTTTGTCGATTAATACGATGGACTAATTTATTTTTTATAATATTAGCGCAATGTTTATTTCAGTTTTGCATTTACAATCCCATATATCAAATCCATACCAACGAAACACCATCTTCATTTTACCTTATTTTATTAGCATCACTTTTTATTGCAGCAGCGGGTTATGCTATTAACGATTATTTTGATGTGAATATTGATCAAGTGAATAAACCTAATAAAGTGGTGGTGAGTAATATTATTAGTAGGAGATGGGTCATTTTTTGGCATTTCTTTTTTAGCTTATTAGGTATTTACTTAACTCTTATTGCATTGCCATTTCATCCTTATTGGCATATTCATTTAGCTAATTTGTTGGCCATTTTATTTTTATGGTTTTACTCCACGACTCTTAAAAAAAAGTTATTAGTAGGAAATATTTTGATCGCAGTATTGACAGCATGGGTAATTGCGGTTGTTTATTTTTCAAAATTTTCATTTGCTGAATTGATTCAGCCCAATGTTAAAACGGCTATCACATTTAGGTTTTTTAAACTCATGATATTGTATTCGGCTTTTGCATTTGTGTTAACCATCATTAGAGAAGCGTTGAAAGATATTGAGGATATGGAAGGAGATCAAAAATTTGGATGTAGAACCATCCCAATAGCTTGGGGTTTAAAGCCTGCTAAAGTGTATTTGGCGGTTTGGTTAGTAGTTGTCATTGCCGTACTTGCGGTCATCCAAATTTATGTTATCCCTTTTGGTTGGTGGTTGAGTATTGCGTTTTGTGTTGTTTTCATCATTTCACCATTGATCTGGGTTTTATATCAATTACCTAAAGCATTTACGCATCAGGATTTTAATGCTCTCAGCAATGCTGTTAAATTGGCAATGTTGGCAGGCGTGTTATCAATGTTATTTTTTTACTTCTTGAAATAATTCATCAATTAGCTATTTGTAATTTGATTTATGAAAATACAACCCCTCATTTTAGCATCTCAATCTCCTAGGCGGAAAATGTTACTTGAATGGACACATGTTCCTTTTGAAGTGATCGTATCTGATGCTGATGAATCTTATCCAAGCAATTTAGCAATGCAAGAAGTGCCCGTATTTATAGCGGCAAATAAAGCAAAAGCAGTTCAAGCTAAAATGAAAGCAAATACGGGAGGACATTTTGATCAATGTATTGTAGCCGCAGATACCATTGTAGTTTTGGAAGGCGCAGTATTAGGAAAACCGTCCGATGCGAGTGAAGCCATTACTTCCTTACAAGCTTTATCAGGTAAGTCGCATCAAGTGATTACAGGTGTCGTGGTTTTATACCAAGGACAATCCCATTCATTTAGCGAAACCACTAATGTTACTTTTCACGAATTAACAAAGGAGCAAATTGAATTTTATGTTGAAAATTACAAGCCCTTTGATAAAGCAGGAGGATATGCTATTCAAGAATGGATTGGGGTGGTGGGTATTCAAAGTATCCAAGGTGATTTTTATAATGTCATGGGTTTACCCGTTAGCAAGCTTTTGCAAAAAATAAAGCAACTAGGTATTATCTAATTGTTATTGCCAATTAAAACTTATTTCAAGTTCCACTTCAGGATGTAAGGTTTTCACTACGGGGCAGTGATGAGCAGCGCGCTCTAATATTTCTTTTGTTTTATCATCTAAATTTAATCCAGCAGGTATTGTAAGATGGGTAATAATTTTACCAATACGTCTTGGGTCTGAAACCATTACTTTAGTGACCTCCACTTTGGCGCCATCTAATGCAATATTCATTGATTCCGCTTTAATGCCCATTGTCGTAATCATACAAGCACCAAGTCCAGTTGCAATTAAATCGGTGGGTGAAAATCGTTCCCCCTTTCCTTTGTTATCAGTAGGGGCATCTGTTTCGAAATTAGAACCACTTTGAAGATGTAAGCAGGTAGTTCTTAAATTGGATTCGTAAGTTACGGTTGCGGTCATTGTAATGATTGAGTTATTGGTAAATAATTACTAATTTGTTTTATTAATTAAATCGCCTTGTTTTGAAATGTTGCTAGGTTTTGGTTATTTGAGTTTAAGCGAATGCTGACCACTAAGGAAAGTATAAAATACACCACTATTATCGAGTTGAGTTGGGCAATATGTTTGCTTGCTCCAAACCAATCGCCTATAAAATAAATAATACCTAACCCAAATACGCATTTTAATATTTCCCATACATAAGCATACTTGCTGCCATCCATTAGGTCCGTTAATGCGTATACATATATAAAAATAAAAGCACCATAAATAAACATGTTAGGAATTCCAATATTGGCGATGTTGCCCAACATAAAAGCAACGCCAATAAAAATGACAATGAGTTGCAACCAAACCCAAACTACGAAATTAGAATTTTGATTGGTGTTGTACTTGTCAAAATTATAAACATCATCAATTTTAAAGACAGGGTTTTTTTCTGCAACATCATTTGGTCGCCAACCAGTAGGTTTAAACCAAACATTCATTTTATCAACAAAGCTACTTGCACGCCATGCATCACTAATCAAAAGCCACATATGAATAAAGTTGATTCTTATGGGGTTCCAAGTTCTCATAGGACGCGTAATGCCATATACTGGAGGAATATCTGCTCTTTCTTCCATGAATGTCCCAAACATTTTATCCCAGATTATAAATATTTGCGCTAAATTTTTATCAAGGTATTCATTGTTAAAAGCATGGTGTACTCTATGGTGTGATGGAGTGACTAAAATCTTTTCTAAAAATCCCATACGATTAATGTACCTGGTATGGTACCAAAACTGTGCAAAAAATTGAATGGGTGTCACTGTTGCAACCACTATTGGTGAAATACCCAATAAGGCTGCCGGAATCATGAAGAAGGAAAATATTTTTACAAAAGATGAAATAGGTTGGCGAACGGCGCAGGCCAAATCAAATTCTTCACTACTATGATGTACAATATGGCTATTCCAGAAAAAATTATTGGCATGATCAATGCGGTGTACCCAATAATGCGAAAAATCAAGTGCTACAAATGCAATAACATAAGTTAGCCAAGTGGATGTGATATGGGTTAAAGCAATTCTTTCTTCAATCCAGCTATAACTTATAATGGTAATGCTTAGTCCCAATACATTTTTAGTGATCATCGTGATGGCGGAAGTAAGACTACTTACCGTATCCATATTGTTCACTTTTTCCTTTTTGAAATACCAGCCATACCATTTTTCAATTAATATTAAAGTAAAAAATAGAGGCATCACAATCAATAATATCTTTCCGTACTTTTCCATTGGGGTTTATATTTTATTTAAATGAGTGCTATGAATGCATTCACCTTGTATAAAGATAAGATTTAATTTTTGTCATTAATAGTTGAATTTAATCTTCATTTTTAAACACAAGTCATGTATTTTTGTGCCT
>Ga0194047_10000151_pt1 | contig 48355 bp, 36 predicted proteins | sample JunL225m_MetaG_2_FD_160070 | JGI IMG/M metagenome (GOLD analysis project Ga0194047, IMG submission 160070) | Anoxic zone freshwater microbial communities from boreal shield lake in IISD Experimental Lakes Area, Ontario, Canada - Jun2016-L221-5m | ecosystem: Environmental > Aquatic > Freshwater... | reverse complement strand
CGAGCATAGAATTATACCCGCCATCGCTGAACAGCAAATAACTGAGCGGATAGAATCCCAGTAATCCGGCAGCAATAACCCCTGCCCTACCGCCGAAATCCTTGCCATAGGCTTGCCTTGCTATGATGTATATTAGGAAAAGTTGGGAGGCTTCTAGCCACGCCGCGAGGCAATTTACCGCAGCATATAAATCCGGGTTATGTCCCGGAAAGATTAGCGCAAGTGGCGCGGCAAAAAGATAGAACAAAGGTGAATAGGGCAAGGTAAAGTTTATGCCCCATTGCCCCAACACCGCAGAACCTGACTCCGCGCCTGTCACACTCTTTCCGGCAGTAATATTGAAATATTGGTTCCAGAAATCGCCGGGATTTTCCCAGAAACGTAAAATCTGATGAATCCGAAACCAATGGTCAATGGTTGAAAAAGCCGGATGGTTCAAACCTGCCGCTTTTATTACGAATACGGCGCAAAACAGCAACCCTAACCAACGGGCTTGCGCTGTGGGAATCACTTCACCTATCCAGCGTGCGGTTACTCGTAACCCCAGAACCAGCAAGGGATAAGCCAGCAAGATATTAAGCCATAATTCCGTGAGAGGCGGCATAAGATAGGGGCGATAGAAACCGAGCGCAATAGCCAGTGCAAGGGCTAAACCTGCGCCCCAAAACCCCGCCGCTCGCTCTGACCATCCCGCTCTGACCCCCCATAAAAATACGAGGGAAAGTATTGTCAGCAACATTGCAAGGTGCGGCAAACTTGGGATTATGGGGCGCCCATTCGTTGGGGTTGCTTCCAGCCTTACTTTGCTGACTACTACGCCAAGCGGCAGATTATGAGTTTTGTCGGGAAAAGGGTTAAGGGTACGCAAGGTAAAAATCAGGTCGCCTTCAAGTTTGCTGCCGTTCGAGCTATAGTCAAAGCGGTAGGGGTTGTTGCCGGGACCAACTTTGACTTCCCCTAGCAAGGTCTGTTCATGCCACACCTGCACTTTTGCAGGAGCAAGAGCCGCCGGGCGACCCCCCACTGCCATAGTTATAATCAAGGTGGCGGAAGGGACACGTCCATAGCCATAAAATCTTAATCGGCTTTCATCGCTTGACCACCGGAAGGAAAATTCATTATTTGACTCAGGTTGGTTAAAAGACTGAGCATACAAATTATCGCCGGCGCTGGTGATGCCAAGCGCGAACTCAAAGACTTGTGGAATCTGATAGGCAAGGGTAAAGAGAGTTGCGGAAAAAAGTAGCAGCGCATGCAACACCCATGAGCCTAGTCCCCGCTTGAGATAGGCAAACTCATCATGCAATAAAGTCAGCACACTATTTTTATACGTGAGGCTAGGGCTTTGCGCTTGGGACATTGTTCTATATAATACGGCGGCGTGAGGTAATTACGCCGGTATTTAACCCGATGAGGTTTAAGCCTCCGAAGAAACGCGCATGCTCTATCTTTACGCAACGATCCATCACTACTTCTAGACCGGCTTCTTGCGCTTTAAGGGCAGCGGCTTCATTGATTACCCCTAATTGCATCCAAATGACCTTTGCGCCTATCTCAATCGCTTCGTCAACGATTGGCGGCACATCCGCGCTATTCCTGAAAATATCCACCACTTCGATTTTTTCTGGCACATCTTTCAGGCGCGGATAGCATTTTCTTTCCAGAATTTCCGGGTAAGCCGGATTGACCGGAATAATGTTATAGCCCTCGGATAGCATATATATTGCCGCAAAGTGGCTGGGGCGATACTGGTTTGCAGAAAGCCCTACCATCGCAATGCTGTGATATTTTGTCAGGATTCGCAAGCGATCATATGCAGTGGGTACTACCAATTGAAGCATCTATTACTCCCATAGTGGTGTTCCTTATAGACTGAGTTAGACTAGCACGCCCCAATAGAGATGTCAAATCTCATGATTTCATTTACAATTCACTATATTTTTACTCCAACAACAATCGAAGGCTCAGTTAAGCAAATACTCTAAATTTTCTAATCAAAAAATAATTCTAATTGGTGTATTGTGCTATAATTTTAGTGGAGGAACTATAATTCAGTTGAACCTGAAGCAATAATATAATATCTCCACCGTATAAGTTTTGTTGTGTAACACTTCTTTCCGGTTTCAAGCCACCTCCGCCAGAAAGGATTTGGTCTTTATGATTAAGAAATTGTCTCTCTCTTGGGTAGTCATTATGATGCTCAGTATCTTTACCACGCTTTTCCCCACCGCTAGTTATGCCGAATTACCCAATCTCTCTGTTCCTGTGCAGAAAATAGTTGATCGAACCGATGCGCTAGTTGCGAGCGGGGCTGTAAAGCGAAGCTGGACATGGGGCAATTATTTTGAGACTAAGTCCGAACCATATAAAGAGTCTCCAGGTGGAGCTAGACAGGTTTTTTATTTTGATAAAGGGCGGCTTGAGATTAATAATCCCGCTACCGACCCCAATAATGATTTTTATGCCACCAGCGGTTTGTTGGTACGCGAATTAATTACCGGGCAAACTCAGCTTGGCGATTCAGATTTACAAGCACGTGAGCCTGCTGATGTTGTGCTGGCAGGAGATAATCCCCCGCTTATTGCCGATTCGCCTACATATGCTTCCTTAAAAGAGTTAGTTAGTTTCGATGGCAGTTGGAAATCCAACGATATGACCGGAAAGGTGGCGGGCGCTACCCTTAAAAAGGGCGGGCAGGTTGATAATAGCCTCGCGCCATTCAGCCAAGTAAAATATGTACAATATGACAATGCCACCGGGCATAATATCGCGGATGTGTTCCAGAAATTTATGGATAGCAGCGGGCAGGTAGTGGTAAACGGAAAGACAGTTACAGCGCCACTCTACAATCCGCTTTATGTATTTGGACATCCTATCTCTGAAGCTTACTGGGTGAAAGTAACGGTAGCAGGCAAAGAGCAATCGGTATTGATACAGGCTTTTGAACGCCGCTTGCTTACCTATACTCCCAACAATCCGCCCGAATTTCAGGTTGAGATGGGAAATCTAGGACGCGCCTACTTTCAGTGGCGGTATAGCGCGGCGCAACCTGTACCTGCGGCTGACCCGTTACCGGAAGCTCCTCAAGATACCCCCGGCTTGCAACTTTACAATCAATATACCCGAAGTATGAATTCGGTCAGGTCGTTAAGGTTAGAACGACGGGTTAATAATCAGCTAACACAGGTTGACGAATTTGTTAAACCAAATAAACAGCGTACTACTATATATGGTACTTATCAGGGTCAACCAGCCTATGAATTGGATATTCAGATTGAAAGTCGAATATATTTCAATTTGTTTGTTAACAACAAGCAGCTTGGGACTTGGCAATATGTAGATTTGATAGCGCCGTTAAGGTGGCCCAATTATCCGCAATTAAGTTTGAATGATAACTCATTTGATTTCAAGATTGGGCAGGATACTAAAGTTGGCAATGAAGCATCTAAAACCCTGATTAATACCGGCATCCAGTTGGATGGGTCTCAACAGGAGCGTACTCGCCTTATTTCGGCGGTTACAGGCGTTTTATTGCAACGGAATACGGTATCAAAGCTCGGTAATGCTACCAGCACTGAGGCGTTGAGCTACCTAAATTACAATCAACCGATTGCGATTGACCCTCCACAGGGCGCAATACCCTATACCGGATTATCGGTTTCGAGTCCGTTAGCCAGAAATCAATTTGTGCCAAGCTCAATCGGTGCAGATGATACAACCTCTTTGTACCAAAAGGTCTCGCTATATACTAGACCATTGGCTGCGCCCGGTGAAGTGGTAGTGAAATTTAAGGAACCTCAAATATCTGTCCAAGCAATCCAAAGCGATTTTATGAGTGGTTATGCTTTGTCGGATGTTGCTCAGGGCGATATTTGGACGACAATAAAGCTTGACCCCGCAGCAGTGCCGGGTGCGCTAGAACGTTTGAATGCCGACCCTCGCGTTATATATGCCGAACCAGCTTATTACTACTATACTGATGCGGTGGTTGCGCCAAACGATGCCGGTTACAACCAGCAATATAATCTTAAAGCTATAAAAGTACCACGAGCTTGGAGTATTTCCACTGGCGGCGATGTTACTGTTGCGGTTTTGGATAGTGGCGTTGATACTATCCATCCTGACCTTGCCCCGAATATTGCCGGAACTTTCGATTTTGTTGACGGCAGTTCTCCTAAAGCTGACCCTAATGGTCATGGTACGGTTGTTTCTGGCATTATTACTGCGACAGGAAATAACGGACAATTCGGGGCTGGAGTAGCTTGGAAGAGTAAGTTACTGGCAGTTCGGGTAATGGGCGCTAACGGGTCAGGACGCAATGAAGATATTGCCAAAGGAATCAGGTCTGCTGCCGACAACGGTGCTAGAATTATCAATATGAGCCTCGGCGGTTCCACCGACTCAAAAGTGTTGCGTGAAGCCGTGCAATATGCCATTGATAAAGGCGTAATTGTAATTGCCTCATCCGGTAATAGCGGCAATGATAACCCCAATTATCCGGCAGCTTATCCGGGTGTAATATCTGTTGCGGCGGTAGGCAAGCTCGGCACTCCAGCTTACTTTAGCAGCTATGGCAGTGCTATAACCATAACTGCGCCGGGTGTTGGTATCTGTAGCACTATTCGCCTGAACAATTTCGGTTGTGAAGATGGAACTTCTTTCAGTGCGCCAATCATAGCGGGGGTAGTAACCTTGATGTTGGCGGTTAACCCTACGCTTACCCGCGATCAGGTAAAAGCTATTTTAATAGCTACTGCAGTACCTGCTCCCGGTAGAGGCGTTGGAGAATTTGATTACCAATATGGTTATGGCACAGTCAACGCATATGCAGCGGTGCGAGCGGTTGCTACAAACCAATTCTTCAACTTGCCACCCGGTATCCGTTCCTAATCAAAAGTTGATATAACAAAAAAGCCGAGTCCGTACAGGATTCGGTTTTTTTATTTTCCACATATGTATAACATGTGTAGATTATTTGTATATCTTGGATGAAATTAATAAATTATTTTTAATATAAACCCCTCATATTACTACTTTATTTTTACTAAAATAAGAACTATAATAGATATAGAGAGAAAGAAAGTTTACGTTGTAAAAAATACTATATCTTTTATAATGCTGCATTGATATATCCCACACTTGGATAAGTTGCAACATATTATTTAAATATCCTTTATTCATCAGCTTTTAAAAAAGCCAGATGTACTTATTTGCCGATTCAATGCAAGGGCTTGTTGGGGGAGTCGTTGGTATTTAAGCCACATAAGTACCTATAAAAAATTATGGGATTAGAAAATAACCAATTTTCAAAAATTGTATTAGTGGTATGTAATTCCACATTTTCATGTTCAATGTTGGCAGGTAATTTCCTTCAGGATATGATAGAGCGGAATAAACTGAAAGAGCGGATAAACCTGATTACCACCGGACTTAAGCACGCTTCTCACAAAAAATTACTGCCCTGTGTGGCTGAATATATAATGAAGAATTATGGATTGGATCTGACAGCCTATGAAACATTGCCCATCAATCTTCAATATTTGGAGCAAGCTGCGGTTATTCTGGTTATGGAGTCAAAACTGACAGTACAATTAGAAGCTCAATATCCACTCGTAACCGGAAAAATCAGACTTTTTTCAGAATTATCCGGGAAGGTTTTTGATATAACAGAACCTGTGATTCTAAATTGTGAGTCTTTAACGCTATATGTACAACACCTACGAGAAGTCGTCTCTTCGGGTACAAACAGGTTATGTAACTGGTTGGATGTGCCGTTGATTGATTCCAGTAGAATTTATGCCTATTAGGGATTACTCCTTGACCGCTTGGTTTGTTGCGGAATAACGCCTATAGAACCGTCCCCACAATTGGCTTGCCCAAATTAATCCAGCGAAAGCCATTGATATTCCACTGGCAGCCATGCCAACAGTAGCCAAGCCTTCCTCTAGTTTGCCAAGTCGAAATAGTGGCTCGAAAATAACTCTGAGTATTATACCGATGTTGACCAAGCCATAGGCTAAATAACCTAACCGCTCATTATAACCAAGCGGTTGTTTTGGTGTTTTACGGCGAGGCAACAGCCAAAAAGCTATTCCTACCGCAAATTGAACAAACCACCCGACAAAAAGAATATGGGCGTGTGTTACAGTCCAAGCCCCGTACCAACTTGCCCCCTGAGTTTCGCCTATCATTAACACAGCCCCCAGAACAAATCCAGAAGCCAGATATAGGAGCGCAGTTCTACCCATCAGTTTTGTTAAAGGATCCATCGGGTTATAATTCCTTCTGTTGTTAATTTTATTGCAAATGACGTTTTCGCGTATCAGTTCAAAAAGTGCCGGTAAAGTGACAAAAAAATAATACTATTTGCAGCGCAGGGTTTCTCTTTACTTAAGGCTTATTTTCTGCTATTTACTGGCTGTGTTATTCTATCACAAACCGCATTTTTACCCCCTCGACAGTTTGAGAGGATTTCGGAAAAGGTAATTCGCCTGCACCACCTTTCCGAACTTGCAACTACCCTGTTATGAGAAGTAAGGCGCAGGCACAGGTAAGATTACTAGAATAAGCCATGCTATAATCTTTAATCGGGAATAGCTCTGGAATCGTGAGTTTTGAAAGGCTCAAAGTGTCACTAAATCTGGCGGGTCTTTTACCCTTAATTACCGATACAGCCTCGTTCAAGCGTCTTGTTGCCGAATTATCCACTGAAAATGCGCGGGTAAAAGTGGGCGGGCTTAGTATGGCAGCACGCCCCTTTTTCTATGCCGCCCTCCAAGCATATCTCAAACGCCCGTTGCTGGTAATAGCGGCACGTCCGGCGCAAGCGCGTGTGCTGGCAGAGCAGATTTCACTTTACAGCCAAACTCCTAAAAGCGTTTTAAATTGGCACACGCCCGATACAATGCCCTACGAGCGCATCGGGCTTGACCCTGATATTAGCGCGGGTAGGCTCTCTACCCTATCTGCCTTGCATTACGCTACCATGCAAGAACTCGCGCAGTTTGTAGTGGTTAGTAGCGCCAAAGCCCTGATGCTGCCTACGATTTCACCTGCCGATTTCCGAAGCGCTAGTTTTACTCTCAAAAAAGGGCAGCGCATAGAACTCAATCAGCTATTGCGGCAACTGGTACGCATAGGCTATAGCGCCGAGTCATTGGTGGAACGTCCCGGACAATTCTCGAAACGGGGTGGCATCCTCGACCTTTTTCCCAGCGCTGCCGCCGACCCGGTGCGGCTTGAGCTTTTCGGTGATGAGCTTGAAAGTATGCGCTTGTTTGATACCGCCAGCCAACGCAGCCGAGAACAGATTGAACAATTTGGCGTAACTCCACCCGGTGAAGTACCGCTGTGGCGTTCGGCTTCGGTCCTCGCGCAGCTTGCGAATATTGAAACCGGCGAGCTACGCAGCGAAGTAAAAGAGGAATGGCAGCGCATCCTTAACCGTCTCGATTCGGGCGACTATTTCGAAGGTATCGAACAGTTTATGCCCTATTTCGGCGAGAACGAGCAGTTGAGCAATTTGGCGCAGCATCTTCCGAACGGTACGTTAGTAATAATGGACGGCGCGGCTCAATTTGAGTTTGCGGTGGAAGAACTTGCCGGACAAGCAGAATCTTTACGCGCCGAGTTCGAGCGGCAAGGTGAAATGCCCACCGGGTTATTGCGTCCTTACTTTAATCGCGCCGAACTGGAAAGTTGCGTGTCAGCTTTCACCCAACTAAACGTAGAGCGTGACGATGAAGCGGATGACCGTCTTTTTGAAGTGGCGCGTCCCTCTTACACGCCCGCTCCTAGCGCTTATTCAACCAATTTGGAATTTTTTCGCAATCCGCCTGAATATGCCGGACAAACCGAACGTTTATTAGAAGATACCGCCGAATATCTCAAAACCGGGCAGCGCGTGGTTATCGTAAGTCAGCAAGCCGAACGCTTATTGGAACAATTCGAGGATAATGACATGTTTCCGGTGCTGCAAAAGAAAGGTAGCGCAAATACCCTCGCCAATCTGCCCTCGCCCGGCTCTTTTAATTTGCTGGCGGGCGGTTTGCTATCAGGTTGGCGTGCGCCTGAATTGGGAGCGGTGATACTGACCGACCGCGAGATATACGGCTGGAGTAAGCAGGTTCGGCGCGGCACCGAAAGAGCCGAAGGAACACGGCGCACCCAGAGTCAACGCGAAGCCTTCCTGCGTGAACTCAAGCCCGGCGATTACGTGGTACATGTTGAGCATGGCATCGCCCGTTACGAAGGGTTGGTTACTTTCAAGCCGGAAGGCGGACAACCCGGCGCGGTGGAGCGCGAGTTTTTGTTCCTGAAATATGCCGAAAACGATAAACTTTATGTCCCAATCGAGCAGGTTGACCGGGTTTTGCCCTTTAGCTCACCCGGTTTGGCGCACCCCACTTTGCACCGTTTGGGTAGCGGTGAGTGGACACGCACCAAGCGCAAGGTTCGCAGCGCAGTTGAGGACATTGCCAAAGAATTGCTGGTACTCTACAGCCAACGCGCCATCCGCCAGCGCACCCCTTATTCCAACGATAATTCGTGGCAGCGCGAGATGGAGGATGCTTTCCCTTATACCGAAACGCCCGACCAATTACGCGCTATTAACGATATGAAATCGGACATGGAATCCGAGCATCCGATGGATCGCCTCATCTGCGGGGATGTCGGCTACGGCAAAACGGAGGTAGCTTTGCGAGGCGCGTTCAAGGCGGTAGTGGACGGTAAACAGGTGGCGGTGCTAGTGCCTACTACTATTCTGGCGCAACAGCACTACCAAACTTTCAAACAACGCCTTGCCGGATTTCCCACCAACATTGAGGTACTTTCGCGCTTTCGTAGCAAAAAAGAGCAAGAAGCGGTGGTGGAACGGTTGCGGCGCGGCGAAGTGGACATCGTAATCGGCACACATCGCCTATTGCAAAAAGACATCTCTATTAAAAATCTTGGTTTGCTGGTAATAGACGAGGAGCAGCGTTTCGGTGTTAAGCATAAGGAACGGCTCAAGCAACTCAAGCAAGAAGTGGATGTGTTGACCCTCTCCGCTACGCCGATTCCGCGCACCCTTTATATGTCTCTCACGGGCGTTCGCGATATGAGCGTCATTGAAACGCCCCCCGAAGCGCGACTGCCCGTAAAAACCTACGTCACCGCTTATAACGATTCAATAGTACGCGAAGTAATTTTGCGCGAACTCGAACGCGGGGGGCAGGTCTTTTTCGTGCATAATCGGGTGCAATCCATCGCGCAAGTAGCACACCATCTCAAGGAACTGGTGCCTAACGCCCGTATCATCGTGGGTCACGGGCAGATGGAAGAGCATGAACTTGAGCGCATGATGCTAGATTTTACCGACGGAGAAGCGGATGTGCTGGTCTGTACCACTATCATTGAATCGGGGCTAGACATCCCGAACGCCAATACCCTCATAATTGATAACGCCATCATGTACGGTCTTGCCCAGCTTTACCAGCTTAGAGGACGCGTGGGGCGTGGCGCGAATCGGGGTTATGCTTACTTTCTCTACAAACCCGGTACGGTTATGACCGAAGAGGCACAGAAGCGGCTTGATACCATGCTGGAAACGCAAGAACTAGGTGCAGGTTTCAAAATCGCCATGCGCGACCTTGAAATACGGGGTGCGGGCAACCTGCTCGGCGCAGAACAGAGCGGTCATATCAGTGCGGTAGGTTTCGAGCTTTACGTGCGTTTGCTGGAAGAAGCAATTGAGGAGGCGAAAGGGGCAGAAGTGCGTCCAATCGAGGCGCTGGTGGATGCGCCCACCGTTTCGCTGGTATTGCCGCTTCCTGCTTTCCTCCCCGAAGATTACGTGCAAGATCAAGCGATTCGCCTTGATATGTATCGTAAATTGGCAGCGCCGCTCAAATCTGCAACCCAGATTCGCGAGCTTATGCGCGAAATGGAAGAGCGTTTCGGCGCGTTGCCCGAACCCGCCCGAAACCTCATCTACTTACTCGACATCAAGGTGTTGGCAATCAGGGCTGGCATCGAAAGCATTATCGAGCAAGAAGGCGAAATTTTCTTGCGCTGGTTTGCCCCAACTCTTGAAACAGAAATGCGCCGGAAAGTGTCAAAACAATCACAGGCAAGTACAAAGCCACATCCCACCGGACGCGCTAACGTTGACTCGCGCCGCCTGATGAAAGAATTTGGCGAGGCGTTGCGGATTAGCCCGAATCAGATGCGGTTGAATACCCGTATTCTTAAAAATAGTTGGCAAACTCGTTTGAAAGAGCTTTTAGAAGAACTGACCGGATAAAAAGCGATGGGGCATAAAGCAGTGAAAAATATGAAGGGAGAATCCTAATGAATGAAGAACAGAGCGAATATACCGCGCTGGTAGAAAAAATAAATCGGGAGTTGCGCGAGCTTGAATTGACTTTGAACGACCAACAACATGAATTGCTGACTCGCTTGTTTGCCGAACGTGGCGTATTAACTGCGATGCGAACCTATCCCAATACCCCTGCCGCCACTAGCGACAGACCGAGTCAAGCATAAAGGGAGGCGCAAAAAATGGCTCAGGCATGTTTTTTTGGCACAAACGGGCTTCCAGTACCCGAATTGGCTGGCGTTGCCGCTCAGTGGTTTCAGTCGCAGGGTTTTAGCACCTACGTATATACTGACCCAATCGGGCGTATTTTTGTGGACGCGCACAAGGAAAGCCTAGGGCGCAGCATTTTCGGGCTTTCGCTGGCTCTTACAGTTGCCTTTAGTCAGCCTCAAGAAGGGCAAATGTTGGTGGAGTTCGGCGGCGGTATCTGGGGTGATAAACTTGTCAGCGGCGCGGTTGGGCTTTTATTCTTCCAACCGCTGCTGGTTACTGCTATTGTGGGTGCATGGCAGCAAAGCAAATTGGATGACGATGCAAGCTCTTTCCTGAACACCTATATTTATCAGCGAACGGGACGGTTTCCTACCTACGCCCCCGCCATTCCGTTATGGCAAAATCAAGGCATGGCAATTCCACCACCTCCGCCACCCAGCAACTATTACCAGACAGGGTATGCGCCACAGGGGTTGCCCTCGGCGCAATGGCCCGAACCGGGCTTCATTCCTCCTCGCTCAAGTTGGTTTGACCCGGAATCGGCGCATCAGGTTTTCTTCGCCACCTATTCGCGCATGCCCACTTGGCAAGCCGCTATTGCAGACGGTGTGATTCAGCCGGAAGAAATAAAAGCGCAAGAGAAGTTAATCGCAGAGTTGCATGGACAAGCGGAAGTCAATCTCAGCAGCCCACAGCGCATGATGCTCAACGAGATTATGGCGGATATGGACGCGCTGGAAGGCAAAATGCAGTGAACAGCATATCTAAACAGCAGTTAATTCGTTTGTTTCAAGCTCAACTTACAAATTAATAACATTTTGCATCGTTCAAGAGTTCTAAAAATACTAACACTTCTATAGCGTAAACTTTTGGTATCCCTCAATATGCGGCTTAAGAACGCCCTGCCGATTTTGCATCAAAGGTGTCATGCAAAATAAAGGGTCTTCTGGAATAGGTAGAGTAGTTTGAGATGGAAGACGCTTATCCAACTCTTTGAGAGCGTCTTCAAAAAGAATAAGTGGGCTATCTGGATCAGTTACCATAGCAACATAGGCAACCGGATAGCATTTCTGCCCTTCCGGAGAATGGATAGTAACATGAAATCGCTTAGGTATTTCAAATGGATCTGCTACCAAATAATCTAGCAGTGCGCGTTCTTGCAGAAAAGCCAACTTCTCTTGATCCGTACCAGAGTAGGCATATAAGCGAGCGCGTAGCGAATAGATCAGACCTTCTTCATCACGCACATACCATAGGCATAGAATAATTTCAGTTTTATCATTAGATTGTTTTCCAAGCATAGAAATAACTCCAATTTTGAAGGCAGTTAATTCGTTTGTTTCAAGCTCAACTTACAAAATTATCCAAAAAAAGAGTTTCCGCTTTCGTAAGATAAGCGCCCTTCTGCGCGGCAAGTTGGTAAAGGTCTTCTGACAGCTTCTGGATTTTATCTTTCATTGCCAATTTCTGCCGCCAGTTTTCGGGAATAGATTCCTCTCCGTAAAATGCCCCCGCTAACGACCCGTAAATTGCCCCGGTGCTATCGGTATCTCCGCCGATATTCACCACCTTCAATAACCCGTCCTTGAAATCTTTGCCGTGATAGAAGCCCCATAGCGCAGTTTTCAGAGAGGTTGTTACATAGCCATTGTTCTTTATGGGAGGAGGCGCAACTTGTTTGAATTCTCCCTCCGCTATAGCCGCGATTTCAGGGTGCAAAGGTTGCTTTTCCCAAAGACCCGGCACAGGGCAATAATTCGCGCTTAGCAGTTCTTCTTTGTCAACGCCGTTTAACGCTGCAAAGATAAGACCAGCATAATAACGACAAGCGTCGGTGGCTTGCTCCAGTCCATGCGTGGTGCGAGACATCGCGCCAGCCATTTCAACTGCTAGCAGCGCGTTGTTGCGATATAGCAAGGGGATTGGAGCAATTCTCATTAGGCTGCCATTGCCTGCGCCGGGATGTGGCTCATAAGCATTGGGATTCTCTTTGTAATGCTTGAAGGATAGCTTAATAGTACCGCCCCGGTCAAAAGCATACTCCTTACAGGAGTTATAGCCCTCATCAAACCAACGTAGATAGTATTTAATCTGATTGTGCAGGTCAAAACCTTTGCACTCAAGCAGGCTTTCTGCTAGGCACAGTGTCATAGAGGTATCGTCTGTCCACTCACCGGGCTTCAAATCAAAGGGACCTCCGCCTAGCATTTCAGTAACGTTGTTTGGAGCGTTATAATTAACCCCTGTGCCAACGGCATCCCCGCTGGCAACCCCTAGTAATGCCCCCCGATAGCGGGAATCTAGCGTGGGCTTTGTAGTATCAGGCAACCACCTACCATCCATACGTCCGTAAATACCCGGAAGTGCATTCTCTCCAATATTAAATAGGGTTTTGCCAAGTTGGAAAATTTTGTCCCTGTCCTTCAAAACACTTTTCCATCGGTCAGGAATGGCGTTTATTCCATAAAGCGCCCCCGCAATTGCGCCCGCGACTGCGCCAACGGTATCGGCATCGCTACCCCCATTGACCGCTTTTACCAACGCTTCCTCAAAACTTGCGGTAGTATGGATACAGTGAAGGGCGGTCAGAACGGTTGAAACTGCCCATCCGCTGTTACCGCGATGTGGTCTGCCGTTCTTGTCCCATTCCTCCAGATATTTTTTCCATTCCGCATTGGCAGATTTCTTTGCAGCAGCAAGCGCGGTGTCGAAGTCAGAACCGTTGATAAACTCTGCCATCATCACATTGGCTACTACCGCTGCTCCTGCTGCTACCCGTGAGCGATGGGTAGGGTACGACTGCAAAAGCGAGCCTTCCACCAAAAAATCACGATATTCTGGTTTGTGCCACAACACCGCTACCGGAGCGCTACGCATCACCGCCCCGTTTGCCTGTGAATCGGGATTATCATCGCCAGCCTCTTCTGGGGGGACACCTTTTTTCAAACGGCTTATACCGTCATAGGTAGTGTTTCCTATATCTTTAGGGTGCGAGTCTAGCCATGCCACAAAGCGAGTGGCTAAATCGCTAGTGTCAACCCTATAGAAGTAATCCGTATTATTGGTGGCTACCAAATTTTCCAGCAACATTAACATCATTTGCCCGTCATCGGTATAGTCGCCTACTTGCCAATTAAACGCCCCGCCCCCTCGCATTTCGGTTTGTCCCTTTGGTCCGTATTTTGCGATTATTTGCTCTGGGGTGGTGAATTCCACAGTGCTTCCCAGCGCATCTCCACAAATCAGACCGAGCAAGCAACCCAACGCTTTTTCTTCTTTGGTAGGATTGGTAGCAGCAACTATTGTTGGGACATGCTCCTGCCATGTACGTACCATCTTGCGCTGCGCGTCTATCTCCGGGCTGTCCTTGTGACTTTTCGAGGTGGTCTTAAAAAGCCTCCGCACTTCGGCGAGCGCCTCATCCCCCGACATGCCATGTCGCGCCAGATAACAGCCTACTACCGTGCCGGTGCGTCCTATCCCTCCCCAGCAATGCACATATACCTTTTTTCCAGCTTGAAGAGCGGCATCGAGCGTATCCAGTATAGTGACCATAAACTCGTGAGTGGGTATGCTGACATCCTTAACGGGTAAACGCTTGTACTCTACCGCTATGCCTAGCTTGGAGGCTTCTTTATTTAGCAAGGTAGAATAGGGGGATAACTGTTCTTTTTCTTCGGTTAGGTCAAGGAAATAGTTGATACCTGCTTTCAGGAAATTTTGGAGCTTTGCTCTAGCTTCTTCCTTGTTTTTTGCGCCCGGATATTCTCCTGCTAGAAATTGACCTGCTTTAACCCAATAAGAAGCGGGAATCGGAATTTCAGCAAATTTAGCAGGGCTGTTTGAACGTAGTTCCTCGCGAACTTCCATCAGAATTTTGCCGAGTTTGTTCTGACCAATACCTTGTGCGCCCCAACCCCAGTAATCATCTTTTGGGCTGGCTTCAATCAATTCCTCATCCTGTGTACCTAGCAAGGTAGCCCGGATTTCAGGATTTACCTCAAACTTGCGTCTAACCGCTTTTCGCATCACATTATCCCGGACATTTCCCCAGTCTTGTCGAATTTTGTCCTTATTTTCCTGAGCAACGTTATAAGCTTGTCTGGGGGTAGCAACATTGCGAACCTCATCATATAATGTAGTACCTACAAATTTTTGAGCTTGGAAATAATGCTCGCTGGTTTGCCAATAGTGTCCGTCTAACTCGAAGCCATAGTTTGAAAAATTGGCGAAACAGTAGAAAGGAGCGTCATTGTGGTAGAACAATATTGTCATGTTGTCCTCGTATTAACGTTTCATTGAATTTTCGTGGAAAGATAGTTAATGTGCTGAAGAATTGCAAACATATTTTGTAAAAATAGATTTTACTATATCATTTCAGATTTTGCATAACCAAATATTTAATTTACATTACCATTTTACCAAACATTCTATAGCTATTTCTATCGCTTTTGTTTTTTTTTGATTGCTTCTAACTGTGTTTGGCGGCAAATATATCGATTCTATGTAAGGCAAAGAATTAAAAAATTACCGATTTAATTAATCGAGAAATGTAGTAAAATTATACCTGAAAGCATTAATTATGAGTCTGGTAAAATTCGGATTATTGCTTTGCCACATCGGAACCGATACATTGAGGGCTAAGTGATGAGCTATTTCGAGCAGGAAAAAAATATAAATTGTGCTGCTAAAGCAACATCGGAGAATTTGGATGAAACAAGGGTGCTTTTGCAAAGTGCGCTCCTTGAAAATGAGAGGTTAGAAGAGGCTTTAAAGGTACAGGCAAATCAATATAAAAATCTGATTCAGCATATGCCTTTTGAACTGGTGGCGTTACTGGATAATAATCTGAATTATACGATGGTCGAAGGTAGGCTTATTACTCTAAATAAACCTTTAGGCGAGTTGCATGTAGTTGGAAAGCAAATTAAAGACGCTTTACCTTCAGAAATTTATTCCAAAATAGAGCCGTATTTATCAGAAATATTTATCAGAAAAGAATCGATAATAGAATTCCAATATGAGAATAAATCTTATATAATGAAACTTATCCCATTGTTGAATCAATCAGGCTACCAGCTTGGGATTATTGAATTTATTTATAAGGAAATAGAGCATAAAACATTTGAAGATTCAAACTCGTTACAGGAAACTGAGAAAGAGCTTACTGAACTTAGAAACAGGTTTATTTCGCTGGTTTCGCATGAATTTCGCACTCCCCTGACCACTATTTTATCTTCAGCCGAATTAATGGAATTTTATGGAGAAAAGTGGACGTGGGAGAAAGTCTTAAAACATATTGGATTTATCAAGTTAAGTGTAACAAGCATGACGACCCTGCTTAATGATATATTGATTATTGGGAAAGCAGAATCAGATAAACTAAGTTTTGACCCTTATGAATTCGATATTTCAGCTTTTGGCTTAAAGCTTATTGAAGATGTGCAATTTGTAGATGGGTCAAACCATAAGATAAAATTCAATCAGGTAGGTTCAGATTTTAATATATATGCAGATTGGAAATTAATACGCAATATACTCTGGAACCTGTTGACCAATGCTACAAAATATTCTGCACAAGGCACTATAGTTGATTTTGAGTTAAAATGTGAGTCGGATAAAATTATTTTCAATATCAAAGATCAGGGTATTGGTATCCCGCAAAATGATTATTCCCGCTTGTTTGAGCCTTTCCATCGAGGCAAAAATGTGGGTAATATTCCCGGTACGGGTTTAGGGTTGGCTATTGTCAAACGTTGCGTTGACCGTCATTCAGGAGATATTACTATTTCCAGTATCGAAGGGGTTGGAACTAATATACAAGTCATTATTCCTTTACATTAAGCTATAGCACAGGTTAACAAGGTTTAAAAGATAATTATGGTTAAAATTCTGATAATAGAGGATGAAAAACATGTACGAGCAAACCTCGTTGAACTTCTGCTTGCCGAAGGATACGAGGCGTTTGATGCTGAAAACGGGCAACTCGGAGTTGAAAAAGCCAAGCAAGTAATGCCTGATTTGATAATTTGTGATGTTATGATGCCTGAATTGGACGGTTATGGGGTTTTAGCCACTCTTAGAAATGATGCTATTACAGATACAATACCTTTCCTTTTCCTAACAGCCAAAGCTTCTAAAGCCGATTTCAGGCAGGGGATGAGCTTAGGCGCAGAGGATTATCTAACCAAACCTTTTACTCGCATAGAAGTGCTAGACGCTATCCGAACCCAACTGTCGAAGCAACAAACCCGAAAACAAAAATATCAGGCAGAAATAAAAGAAGAAATGGATCGCCTGTTGCTTTTCGATAATCTGACAGGTTTACCCAATAGTCGCCAGATGTACAGTCTTTTCAGAGATGCTGTAGCAAATCTGACTGATGCTGATACGCTATCATTACCGGTTTTGGTATTAAGTATCGAAAGGTTGAATGAAATAAACAGTAGTTTAGGTCAAGAAGCTAGTGATACAATAGTTCGAACTGTGGTGGAGCGGTTGAAGGATTTGCTTGATCAGCGCTACATTCTTGCCCGTGTTGATAATGATAAATTTGCGGTTTTATTTAGCTCATTGTCGCAACCAAAAGATTTTATGGAGGAGTTCTCTGCGATTATTGCCGAAACAGCTTTCAAACCATGCCAACTAAAAGACCAAGAAGTTTATATAAATACAAATATAGGATTTGCCTTTTACCCAGAAGATGGCGATGATTTTGATATTGTTTTGAGGAGGGCGGAAGAAGCATTATTAGAAGCCAGAAAATTAGGCTCAAATCGAAGCCAGTTTTATAGCCCATTTATCCATAATAAATCTCTTGAAAGCCTTAAGCTCGAAGCTTCAATGCATCGGGCGTTGGAGAGGAACGAATTTGAGGTTTATTTCCAGCCGCAAATAAACCTTAAAACAGGTAAAATCGTGGGAGCGGAGGCTTTGATTCGCTGGGTACACCCGGAAGAAGGAATAATTTCACCAATTAAATTTATACCTATAGCCGAGGATACTGGCTTGATTATCCCGTTGGGCGATTTTATTTTTCGAGAATCCTGTATGAGAGCTAAGGAATGGTGTGACAAATATTCCGCTAATTTTCGAATTGCAGTCAATATATCAGCCCGCCAATTTTCTGATCCTCTACTGAGCCAGAAAATTAGAGCTACCCTTAATGAGAGTTCCCTCAACCCTCATAATCTTGAGTTGGAATTAACCGAAACTATTCTGGTTAAGGATTTTGGCACGGTAAGTCGAACACTGAATGAGCTTAAAACTTTGGGTATAATGCTTGCAATTGATGATTTTGGAACCGGTTATTCCTCTCTTTCCTACTTGAGGCAATTGCCTTTCGATATACTCAAAATTGATCGTTCCTTCGTAATACATATATCGCAAGACCTTGAGGCTCAATCTATAGCTAAATCAATTATCCAATTGGGACATAACCTAGGGCTAAAAATTATAGCTGAAGGTGTCGAAAACGAATCTGAAGCACGCTTCTTGTCCCAACAAAACTGTGATGAGATGCAAGGCTATCTGTTCAGCCGTCCCGTTACTGCCTTAGCTTTCGAGATATTATTGAAAACCGAAAAAACTCTAACTTTATCTGATTAATGGTAAAAATCCTAGGACTTTCGATACCTCAGTTGAAAGTCCCCATTTGCAAAAAATTTCTATACATATATAGGATTTCCGCTTGAGGCAGAAAGAATGAACCTAGCTTAGAGACAACTTTCTTAAACCCATTATCTAAAAATCTTCCCTACATGAATTGAAATTTCCACTCTAATTTTATATAGTAAACAAAATCACTAATTTTTAGGCAAATTCGTAACGGCTACGTAATGTTTATATTGATATAATTAAAAATCGTGGGGAATATTTAAAAAGGTGTTACTGGATGAACAATAGTATCAAACTGCCGAAAAAGAAAATACTGATTATTGAAGACGAAAATGACATTCGTTATATTATTGCAACCTATTTAAAATATAGTAACTACGAAGTTTTGGAATCAGATAATGGGGTGACAGGGTTGGAGACGGCGCAGGTAATGCTGCCCGACCTAATCATAAGCGATATTAATATGCCCAACATGGATGGCTTCACCGTACTTGAACAACTGATGGAAAACCCCTTAACCTCGTCAATCCCTTTCATTTTTTTAACCTGCATCTCTGATCGTAATAGCTTTAGAAAAGGAATGAATCTGGGAGCCGATGATTTTATTACCAAGCCCTTTACCAAAGCAGAATTACTATCAGCGGTTGAATCCCGCCTTTCCAAAAAAGAAAATCTGGAAACCATTTTAAAAAATGAAGAATTGGGTGTAAGAGATAATCAATTTCTCTCTTTACGCACCGAATTAAGTGGTGCGCTTGAACGAAAAGAACTTGAATTATATTACCAGCCTCAAGTAAATATAAAGGCTGGAAATTTAGTTGGCGCGGAAGCCTTACTTAGATGGCACCATCCCTATCGCGGGTTAATAATGCCAGATCAATTTATACCGGTTGCGGAAGCTTCCGGCTTGATTGAGCCGATTTGGCGTTGGACTTTGAATGCGGCTTGTCAAGAAAATCGGGAATGGCTGTCCAAATACAAATTATCACTAAAAATCGCCGTCAATGTCTCTGCTTCCCAATTTAATCATGCCCGCCTAAATCAAGTCGTGCAAGAAGCGTTAGATCGTAACAGCTTACCCGCTGAAAACCTTGAACTTGAAATAACTGAAAGCATTGTAATTAAAAATGTGGAAAGCTCGCTGGCAATCATGCGTTCCTTGGTTGCACTCGGAGTAGGCTTATCTATGGATGATTTTGGTACCGGTTATTCCTCCCTAAGTTATTTGAAATATTTCCCCTTTAATGAGCTTAAGATTGATCGCTCATTTGTCTCGGAAATCACCACCGAATCTAAAAATGCAGCGATAACCGCTTCTATTATAAAGCTTTCCCATCAATTGGGTATGCATACAGTTGCGGAAGGAGTCGAAACTGAAGAACAATTGACTTTACTTGAGCAGTTGGGTTGCGATATTGCACAGGGTTATTACTTAGGTAAGCCGATGTCTTCCGCTAGTTTCCGCAAATATATTGAAGATTATATAGAGTGCAAACATTCACTAAGTTCAAAAATCACAGATTTAGAGGTGCTGGGGTAAATATAAACAGTTAATTCAAAGCCTAATTATCAGAAAATAATGGCACAGGTTTCTTAACTAACAATGGTAAATACCCCTCTCAATTCTCAATGCCATTTTTCATAAATATTTCTAGCTGACTTGACTTTAATTTTGGCTAAAGGCATAATAAGCCGTAATATAAATGGCTTATTTTAACGAACATTATCGAAAAACTCACATGTGGCAGAATAGCTAGAATGACAAAACCACTCGTTGCCATCGTTGGTCGCCCCAATGTTGGTAAATCCACTTTTTTTAACCGGGTAATTGGCGAAAAACTGGCAATTGTTGAAGATTTACCCGGCACTACCCGTGACCGACTCTATGGTGACGGTGAATGGAATGGGCGTTATTTCACCTTGATTGATACCGGCGGTCTCGAATTTGAAACCGAAGATGAACAAAAAAGGGAAAGTGAAACCAAAGGGGAAGACTCTATTCGTGAAATAGCACGTCAGACCCGCGCTCAGGCAACTGTGGCAATTGAAGAAGCCGATGTTATTGTGTTCATGGTAGATGCAAAAACTGGCTTGACTTCTACCGACCGCGATATTGCCGATATTCTTAGAAGAACCAAAAAGCCCGTGATTCTCGCAGCTAATCGAGCCGATAGTGAAGAGCGTCGCCAGAACTCAGTCGAATTTTACGAACTTGGACTCGGCGACCCCATTCCGGTTAGCAGTTATCATGGCACTAACACTGGCGATTTGCTCGATGCAATTGCTGAAAATCTACCTCCGATACCTGAGACTATCGAACAATCCCAAATTAGAATTGCCATAATAGGTCGTCCTAATGTTGGAAAAAGCCGCTTGCTCAATTCGTTGCTTGGACAAGAACGGGTTATAGTTTCGGATGTGCCGGGTACAACCCGTGATGCCATTGATACAGAAATTATAGTTGGCGATAAGACAGTAACCTTGATTGATACTGCCGGTATTCGCCGCCCCGGTCGCATAGATATTGGTGTGGAGAAATGGAGCGTAATGCGAACTCTTCGCGCCATTAACCGCTCGAACGTGGTACTGCTGGTGGTTGATGCCAGTGAAGGAATTACCGCGCAAGATGCCCACATCGCCGGTTATGCCCTTGAGGAAAGTAAAGGAATCGTGCTGGTAGTGAACAAATGGGATAAAATTGAGAAGGATAACACTACCATGAACCAGTATGTTACCAAAATACGTGAACAACTGGATTTCATGTCATACGTCCCTATGCTTTTTATCAGCGCAAAATTTGGGCAACGTGTCAACAAAGTTCTAGATGCTGCCCTTACAGTGGCGGAAGAACGACACAAGCGAATCCCTACCGCTACCCTGAATAAGGTGGTGCGAGATGCAATAGCGGCGCATAGTCCCGCTTCTAAGCCCGGAAAATGGCTAAAGCTATTATATGTGACACAGGTGGAAGTTGACCCACCTACATTTGTATTTTCGGTAAATGACGCTAAACAGGTGCATTTCTCGTACCAGCGTTATCTTGAAAATAAAATTCGTGAAGCATTTGGCTTTGAAGGCACTCCTCTTAAAATGATTTTCCGTGGTCGCGATGACTCAGATGATTAACACCACAGGTTAGTGCATTATGGATTGGCTGCTTTTTTTGCTTTTTTTGCTGGTGGGATACCTGCTCGGTTCTATTCCCACCGGATTAATATTAGGCAGGTGGTTGAAAAATATAGATGTGCGTCAGTTTGGTAGCGGCAAAACTGGCGCGACCAATACTTTGCGAACGCTTGGTTGGAAAATCTCCCTCTCTGTATTTCTCATTGATGCCCTCAAAGGTGGAATTGCGGTATGGCTACCGGTATTGTATTTCACCGATGCGCCCAACAATTGGTTGCCGTGGGTACGCATGCTGGCGGCTTTAGCTTGTATGTTGGGGCATGATTTCCCCGTCTGGATTGGCTTCAAGGGTGGGCGTGGCGTGGCTGTAGGCGTTGGCGAATTGTTGGTAGTATCTCCGTTTATCTGGATATTGACATTCCTTGTCACCTTTCCTACAATCCTTATTACCCGCTATGTCTCTTTAGGTTCGATTGTAGGCTCAATTTTCGCCGTTATATTCACAGTGGTAGCAATATTTGCGGTCAACTTAGATTCTCGCTATTTAGGTTTTTCTATTGTTTCAGCCGCCTTGGTTATCTGGATGCACCGCGATAATATTAGCAGATTGCTAAACGGTACCGAGCGTAAACTTGGAGATAAAGCCTCCAATGTAAAATCATCTTCTGAACAGAATCCTACCCATTAATAAAGAGGTCTGAATATGTGGTTAATTGAGTACAACGGCAATCGTCCACAGATAGGCGAAAATGTTTTTATTGCTCCAAACGCTACCTTAATCGGGGATGTAGTGATTGAAAATGGGGCAAGTATCTGGTTTGGTGTGGTGCTACGTGCTGATAATAACCGCATCATCATCGGGGAAAATGCGAATGTTCAGGATAACACGGTGGTGCATACCAACGATGACGACCCGCCCACTACTATTGGCGCATGTGTAACTATCGGGCATAGCGCGGTGCTAGAAGGCTGTATTATTGAGAAGAATGCAGTTATTGGTATGAATGCTACCGTGCTAAGTAAAGCAGTGGTTGGTGAAGGTGCTATGGTAGCGGCAAATTCTGTGGTGACAATTGGTTCAAAAATCCCAGCATGGAATCTGGCTGCTGGAATTCCGGCTCAGGTCAAAAAAGAACTGAGTGGTCAGAGTAGGAAGCAAGTTGAAGAAAACTGGAAAGAATACACCCATTTAAGAGACGCATATTTAGCTAAAGGTATTGATAGAATTTCCTAATAACTCACTTTTTTTGGCATCGGACATATTTAGAAGACCTCTAAAAGGAAAGGGATAAAAGCCCCGTCAGACTTTCCGACTGTACCCACTTTCCGAATTTGCAAATCAATAAATTCATAGATTTATATTTGATGATTGAAATAGCTGTGTTATAATCACGCTTATTAACGATTTTAGTGAGTCGCTAACAGGTTGGGTATTAGTAATTGGGACATTTGACTCACAAGGTTAGGTTTTACGATGGGTCGCTACGCAATTTGCGTCGGTATAGATGATTACGATAACTTACCGGAAGGCTGGAATTCGCTGGAATTTGCCAGCGCAGATGCCCGTGCCATGTCTGAAATCCTTCTCGACACCGTGCATGGAGCGTTTGATAAGGTTGAACTTCTAACCAAACCCGCACAAACTACTCTTTCCGGTCTAATAGACGCGCTTAAGCGTCTTTTCTATGATATAAAGCCCGAACCAGATGACTTGGTTTTACTTTATTTTGCTGGTCATTGTGGACTTGACCCACAAGATCGCCTCTTTCTAATTCCTAGCGATGGTCGTATCAATCATTGGGGTATTCCAGACCTTGCCAGTATGCTTCGCCTTGATAATATTGCTGCATATTTTTCCGGTAGTTATACACATAATCTGGTACTGGCTCTTGATATGGCGTACAGCGGAGAGCGTAGTGCCTTGGTGCGCCGGGTAAAATTGTCGGAAAGCCCCAACTATTTTACTATCGGTTCGATTATCAGCAGCGAGATTATTGACCAATTGCATATGCTAAATCATAGTCCTTTTAGCTACAGCCTGTTCAAAGCATTGAAGCAACCCCCAGAATCGGATGGTTGGTTAAGGGTAAGCACAATTCAAAGCTATGTAACTAACCAGTTGCGAGAACTGCTGGATACATATTGGGCAGAACACAGCCAGATGTTAAATTATCTTAGCGAATTGATGGATGACTTGCCTTTAATACGGGTAGCGTCCGAATCGGAAGAATTTACTCGTGAGGTGAAAATAGCCTTGCAACGCAATGGTTATAGGTTTAATAATACAAATCGCTTTGAACAAAAAACCGGGAGGTTGCGTGCAGAAATAACTGTAGCTTTCACTCGTGCGGTTATTGAAGTATTGGCGCTGGATAATGGAAAGGTGGCTTGGAGCGAATTACAGGCGCAGCAATTCGCCAATCAGGTTGAGCGTTTGAAAACTATGGGGGAAATAACTCACGGCTTGATTATCAGTCGCAACGAGCTTGCTCAAGAACTTTCAGATTACCTTCGCCGCATCAAACTTGATTTTATGACATTGGAAGATGCCCTTGCACAGGTTTAGTTTCTAAAATTTCCATTTGCCTTGATGAGATTTGTTTAATTCTGCAATATAACTTTCCACCTCGAACCCCTCGTAGCATTCCAACCCTAGCGGTAGAGATTGCCAGACTATAGGCGGCAACTTCAGCATCGCGGCGGCTACATTGGAAATGGAATTTCCCAAATTGTCCAAATCATACCCGCCTTCTAGCAAAATCAGGTATTTTGCGCCAATATCTTGGGCTGTACAGGCTACAATTCCGGTAAGGGTATGATAAAGTTGAGGTGTAAGGTTAAAGCCTGCGCCGGGGTCATACAGATATATATGGTTAATATCATTAAAATGCCCGTCAAAACCCGCGCTAACGATTATTATTTGCGGACACCATTGTTCCACTAGAATTGGTACAACCCGCTTAAATACTGATAGAAATTCACCATCGGTAATTTTGGCTGGCAGAGGTAGATTTATGATATTGCCGTATTTGCCGATTTCGTGGACATCGCCTGACTCCGGGTAAAGTTCCGGTCCGAATTGGTGAAGTGAGCAGAAAAGAATGCGCGAGTCGTCTGAAACAATATTTTGAGTGCCATTGCCATGATGTAAATCCCAATCAAGAATCATCACCCGCTCTATACCGAGTTGCTTCAAGTAATACTTGGCGGCAATAGCGGCATTATTGAATAGGCAGAATCCTCCGGCATTCTTTCGTCCAGCATGATGACCGGGTGGGCGGCTAAGGCATAGAGCGCTACTTAGCACACCGTTTAGCAAATCTGCACTGACCGTTAGAGCAGCGCCCGCCGATAGCAGTCCTGTTTGATAAGATTCGCGGTTTAAGTAGGTAGCTTCCGCCAAAAACCCATCTGCTAATTGCACTTGTTTGATATAGTTCATATCGTGTGCTTCAATTAAGTCTGCAATATTAGCCGAACTAGGTTCTCGCAATAACATGTGTTGGGCTAATCCTGAATTGACAAGAGCGTTATAAGCAGCGGTGGCACGGCATGACATTTCGGGATGATGGGTGGGGTTCTGGTAGGAATAGGGGTATTTGATTTTATCCATAGTATAGAACTGGTCTAGATAATTTTGACCTTCTACTTCATGGTATAAATGCTTGCCTTCAATCCGAATCAAACCCGGATTGTGGGCTTCAAAACTGGACGAATAAACTAACCCGACTGGTAACATTTGCTTTCCGGTAATATAAAAAGGGCAGGAAAATTTAAACGCCTGCCCTTACAAAGTAAATTATCGTTTGGTTTTCTGCTCTTCTAGCGTGCGAATACGGCGGCATAAAACCGGCAGCATGGCAACAGCGATACTAGGCTCTCTCCTTAGAACATCAAGAAAGACCCAGCGATTTAATTCCACCACCTGAGTTTCGATAGCTGCCGTGCAAGTTGCGCTGCGTGGGTAACCATCTATCAACGACATCTCCCCAAAAAAATCCCCTCGTCCTAATTCATTTAACATGTTATCGGACAATCCCGGACGATTTTTGTTGGATACTGAAACAGAACCACTCAAAATCACAAACAAACCTGAACCGGGGTCTCCCTGCTTGATGATTATCTCCCCCTTTTTAAAGTTGCGGGTGGCAGATAATTTGGCTAACATATCAAGGTGTTCATGTTTCAATGCCGCCAAAATCGGTACTTTTTTAAGGTTCTCTATCAAATATTCATTATCCATATTTTACCCTGCTCTAACCTAGCTCTTGTATCAAAAACAAAAAACGCTCATAAAGTTGGTCAGCCAGATTTTTGTCTATAAACATTTGGGTGACAAGCCGGGATTGATTGGCATATGTTTTGAGGCTTGGTGTATTATCTTCGGCTTGAGATAGTAAATTGACTACCCGGTTGGCACGTTTGCCCAAAACTTCGTTGGCAACGGCTATCATCTGTTGTTTGATTTCTGCCACAGATTTGGGACGGTTAGATACTTCAAACATTTTGTTTTCGGGTGGGCTGGTTATAACGTCAATCATGCTACCGGGTTTGCTAACAATCTGATAAACTCGCACAATTGATTCTTCCAGCACATCATCCATTTCATAATAACTGCCGAGTTTCTGCCCCCCATTGAGGAATATGTAACCGCTTTCGGTAAGATTGGTTATATGAACTACCCCCGTATGCTGGCTATGTTCAAGAGTATTTAAAAGTTTGTTTATTTTCATACTGGTGCTGCTAAAGCTATCCAGCAACTTGTCACCCATTATCAAAGCGGTATAGCTATGGATGAAATCAGCTTCAAGCGGGTATAGCAAAATAGGGTTACGTTCGTTCGGAGAAACTGTAACATCTACAATACGGCGCAAAGCTCCTTGATCTTTATGAATCGCGCGATTGTCGGCATAACGGCTATGCACAACCCGACCCTTGTATAGGATTACAACCGCTTCAATCAGTGGGTTTGCTGTAATTATTGTCAAGAAACCTGAGAACTTTTCGCGCCAAACTAAATCAAGTACATTGCGAACCACACGCCAATCCGGCGAATCTTTTAATACAAAGGCGCTAACAAAAGGAAGCGGAAAGCCACTCCACCTCCTGAAGCGGGGCGGGCGCAAAACTTCATCACCGAGTAGAAATTGGAGTTGCCCCAATTGCTCAATTGCTTGTGAATTTGCAGATAATATCGGATTTAGAGGAGATGGCGCTACAATTGGTGATTCAGGTACAACTTGCGGTTGCGGTGTTATTTTTGTTCGATTTGTAATTGGTTCATCTATGCTGGTATTCGCTTCAACGGCTTCAAAGGTATAAGCCATCAAGCGATTAGTTTCTTCGTTAACAGCTTGTAAGGCACTTTCAGCATCATCCTCAGTTAATAAACCCAATGCGCCTAATAAGAGAAGCTCATCGGTTTTGGTTACGGATTCAGATTCGGGCGTTAATTTCTTATCCCAATGTATCCGTGCCGAACGATTGCCTAGCAACTGGTAAACTACATCATCGCCAGTGACTTTATCATTGGAAGCATGTATAAGATGACCTTGCTTAAAAAAAAGCTCAGCAATACTCGCGCCGTTTTCCTCAAAACTTAAACATCCTGATTCGGAATGCCGGAGAATATATTGCAGCAATTCAATTATGGAAAATGAATTGGAACGTGTTTCGGACATTTGATGAGATTTTCTGATTTTCTGTCTCGGATACCCATAATATAAATGTCACAGCAAATCTTCCCAATTGTAGGCAACCCTAAATAATATGTCAAGATACATTGCTTGCATAAACCGAACTGCTCGAACCGCTTAGTTAAGGAGTATTAAAACCCCTCTTTTAATAGAACTAATATTTCTTAACTTGTAATTGGTATTTCAAGTACGAGTTGTAGGTGAGTGAGTAACAGGCGGGGTTGTAGGTGAGGGAGCAGCAGTAGTACCGATTGTACTGCTTGCAATTACGGTAGTCTTGGAAGGCTCGGTTGTTGGAGATACCGAAGGAGTAGGTGTAAAAGGAGGCAAAGTGGGAATAGGCGTTGCCGTAGGCTGAGGTACTATTCTAACCGTAACAGTGGGAGAGTTTATAACTTTAAGACCATCCGGCGCAGTTATCTTAACAGGCATATCCGAATATACTCCAACTCCCTTACCTTCCAGATTTACCTCTACCTTAACTTCTTCCAGTTTGAATTGTTTTTGTTGTAAGTCTTGGAATACCTTATAAGGTCCGCTAAGAGTTATAGTAACAAGGCTCGGTGTAATATCATAGCGCAAGCCGGGACCAATATTAATTTGTTGTACTTGATATTCCAAACTGGTCGAAAAATCTAACGGTAAAATAGCAATCCGTACTTTGGCGCGTTTATTATCGGCGGAGACTAATACATTCTTTGGTTGCACCAAAGCAACGTCAAGCACAATATCGCTGTTTGCGCCATTCACATCTACCGGTTCTGTTTCGATATAATTAATCTGGCTTATTATATTAGGCTCGCCAAAAATAGTTACAAATTGAGGGTCGCGAGAGGCTGAGCCAACAACATAACCCAAAGCGGGTTGCCCGACTGTCGTTACCCGGATAGGTACATCTCTATTCTGGAAATTCGGATTTACTCTTATATCTACCGTTGCCGTATCTGGATTAACTCTTACCTGATCCAGTTTTAATTCTATATCATTTGCGCCGAGCAATACGATACCGGTGGTACGTGCCACCAACGATAAGTTCCGATTTGAAACATCTACACGTGCCACTGCACGTTTCACTTGTGCTACCTGACTGTCAGGTCCGGATATCTCTATCATTGCTGGCGTAATCTTAATATCGCTGAGTGTATAATCAGGCGACACTTCACCTACTGGCTGAACTTCCGCTTTGAGATTCGAGATTTTTATTTCCTCAACCTGAATTTCAATCTTTTCAGGTTTTATACTGTAGCGCACCCCATCGGGAACACGCAACTCCATTTTGAACTGGTCGGTTGTTGGTTTGGTAAGCTTGGTAAGATCGACAAAAGGCTTTAGAGAACTTGAAGTGATACTGGTTAGCTTATCTCGTGGTCCACTTACGGTTACTGTAACAGATTCTTTTATATTAGTATTGCGAACAATAAGGTTGGTTGCGGAAGGATTGCGAACTTCCACAGGAATACCATCGTAAGTATTGGTCTGTTCCGGGTACACTGTCAAACTTACATATCCCCATACAAATAACGCTAATATCAATGCAAGAGCTAAGCGTCCAAGTTTGAAATTTTTGAAACCAGTTAGAAAGTCCATAGGAAGAGAAATTACCCGCTTTTTTTTGTAGTCTTGGAAGCAATTTTGGATTGGATGTTGTTAGGGGTGTTAGCCGTAGCTTCGGGGTCACCTTCTCCGGTTAATTCCTTCGAAAAAAAATGTGTCAACGAAGCCAGCGTTGAGTTGGAAACCTGACGTATTCGCCGCTTGCTATCTTGTCCTCGGTTAGCTACCAGCAAAGCAATTAGCATGTCGGTTAACTCTTCCCGCTTCAAGTTGCTATGAAGTCTGCCAGAAACAGCCACCGAAACAGTTCCGGTTTCCTCACTTATAACTATTGCTACTGCATCACTATTTTCGCTAATCCCCAGTGCTGCCCGGTGTCTTGTTCCGTAATGTTGCTGAATACTGGTATTATCGGTGAGCGGTAAAATCGCGGCTGCTGCCACAATTTGGTCACCTCTTATAATCACCGCGCCATCATGCAAAGGAGTATTTGGGACAAAAATATTAACCAATAGTTGTTCGGAGACTAGACCTTCTACCAAAACCCCGTGACTTTTAGTTATGACATCCTGTAAACCGGTACCGCGCTCTATTACAAATAGTCCGCCCCATTGTTGCGAACTTAAAGTGTAACAGGTTTTGACCACTTCCGAAATCATTAGACGGATGGCGTTTTCAGTTCGTTGGGTAAGAGGGCGATTGAACCAATCACTGGTATGCCCGATTTGCTCAAGGGCGCGTCGTATTTCAGGGGCAAAAACTACCGGAATAGCAACCAAAATAGCCGGTAAGGAATTTATAACCAAAAAACGCAATACCTGAAATGGCCAGATATTGACGATTATCAATAAAGAAACTATTAGGATAATCGCTCCTCGCATTAATACCAGAGCGCGTGTACCCTGTAGCAGCGATAGCAGCCCATAAATTAACAGAGCTACTATTATAATTTCAATGGCTGCCACCAAGTCAAGCCTAGAAAAAAGGCTTGCCAGCAATCCCAACAGTGCGTCCATGCATTCTCAAATCCGAAGCCGAAGCGAACGGGCTAGTATAAAATCAAACGAATCATTTAACTTGTTCTTGCCCAAGTTGCCCGACTTCTACAGCCTTCTGCTTAGCCTGTTCCTGTAAATTTTTTGCTCTTTCATTTGTCGGTTCACGTTTTAATATTTGCCCGTATAAGCGGTAGGCTTCCCCGAATCTGTTTACATTTTTCAGAACATCCGCCAAGGTAAAGTAAGCACGGGTATCATCGGGTGTTAGCGCAATAACCTGATGAAGTGCGCCGATAGCTTCTTGAGGATTACCGTTTTGAAGGCAAATTTGGGCAATAGTGCGCTGTTCTTCGATTGCATCTTTGAGCCGTCCCGCCAAAATATGAATATTTACCAATTGCTGGCGAGCTTCAATATCAGCAGGAGCAATGCGTACAATCCGGTCATAAAGGTCATAAGCTTTTTGCTGATTATTCATCATCATGTAAACTTCAGCACCTTTTTGCAAGCTGCGTACCGCATCTTTCATACGCCCGTTTTTACGCTGCAACTCTGCCAGTTCCTCGAGTTCAGCCATCCCCTGTTCGGTCATACCACGCTGCAAATATACTTGGCTAAGCTTGTCCCTCACTTCAATTCGGTTAGGGGCAATACGCTCCATTTCCTTGAGTACATCAATCATATTTTCAACTTGATTAAGCTTCTCAAAATGGTCAGCCAGTTCGCCTAATTCTGCTAATGCATCCGGCAATTGTCCCTGCTCGAAAAATAGCTCTGCCAGTTGAAAATAAACGTCTCTTTCATAAGGCAACAAACGTTTGACGGTTCGCAACGCTTTAATTGCATACTCTGATTGTCCTTGTGCGCCAAAAGCCTTTGCCAATTTACGATAAATGACAGATTGCGAAGGTATAGAGCCATATCGGAAATTAGAAGGCGCAAAATTTTGCACGTCCACTTTATCCATATAAGAAACCACCTTGCTAAGAGCTTCTACTGCATCGGCATATCGGCTTTTATCAAGATAGATTTGCCCCAATTCCCAACTAGCCAGCAATTCATAATCGCGATTTGAGAGAGAGCCGGAAGAAGAACGTATTGTCTCCTCTAATGAACGTATAGCAAGTTGCCATAGTTGCGATTCAATATACAAACAGCCAATGGCATAGCTAATGCCGGGGTTGTTGAATACTATTTGGGCTTGCCTATATTCCGCAATCACTTTTTCGCGGATAGTCTTATCCTGCCCAATTACATCCAGCACACTTTTGAAGCTTGTCCAACGAACATCGCCTTGATCTGTAATAAAAATAGTTATGTTAAGCAAGCATAAAGCTCGTAAATTATACGGCTCTAGTTCAAGGGCGCGTCTAAATTCGGCAAGAGCTTCATTATGTCGCTCAAGTTGGTTAAGCAACTCACCGTATTTTAGCCTAATTGGAGCGCTACTAGGCGCAAGGCTTCGCAACTTGCGACATTCTTCGAGGGCGCGATCAAGTTGTCCACTACGGATAGCGCCTTCAATACTATCGAGTAATAATTCTGCGGCTTCCTCCTTAAAACCATTGGTCATCAAGAGGTTGGCGAGTTTTCCGCGCAGTGCCATATTTTGTGGGCTGATAGTAGCCAACCGCCGAAATGACCAGATTGATTTTTCAGAATCGTTACGCAAGTTATAGAGATCAACAATAAACTGATATTTTACACGCGCATGTTCAAGCCAACCCTTTTTAATAAAGATTTCAGCCAGAATGGCTTGTGCGGGCAGATAATTCGGGAAATAGCGTATAAGCTCATGTGAAGCATCTATTGCCGCTTGCAATAAATCCCGCTTCATAAACTCTTCTGCTGCCCGAAGATATGGACCCGCATATTGATTTATATCGAGATTTATTAGTCCGGTAGGGAATACTGAAAGAATTTGCAGCTTTCTACCGGAGTCTTCTGCAGCAACAGTTTTAGCAGGCTCGTTATCCTCATCTGATAACGTTTCAAAATCTTCCTCGTCCGGATTCTGGCTAGGTTTGGAGAAAGTAATTGTAGCGCTATAACCCGGAATTTGGGAAGTATCAAGCAACTCTTCGCCAAATTTGCTTTCTTGCCCCAAATTGGTAGTGGTTGTACTACTTACTATCGGTTCTTCCGGCACAAACTTTGGCGCAACTGGCGGGTTCAGTTCACGCGCTCTGACAAGGGCAAGCCCAGTTTTTTCGGTTTTGAAATTATTCTCGCGAATGAAATCTGCCAACCTCTGGTAAAGAAGAGTTGCGCCGGGTATATCGCCTTTCTTCTCATAAGTATCAGCGGTAATCTCATACATGTCCACCAATTCGTCAACGGAGTTCTCATCAATATTAGAGAGGTCAATGCTGCTTAATGCAAATTCATAAGCTTTAACCGCTTGGTCATATTGATTTATACCTTCATGAGCCTGTCCAAGCGAAAAATAAGCAGATGCAGCATAATCAGAATCTTTGGCAGCTTTGGTAAGGTTTGGAATGGCTTGTTCAAATTGATGTTCCTGAATATAAAGTTGACCGAGGCTGTAATAAACATCAGCGCGGTCAGCCCCTGCCTCAATAGCCATTTCATAATGGCGGATTGCAAGACCTGCTTCTCCGCGTTCAAGATATAATTCGGCATCTGTTATTAGTTTGGTCGCATCCGAAACTGGCATTATTTCAACCGACGGCTCAGGTTGTACAACCGGAGTTGGGGGAATGGGTTCAAGCGCAGGAGATTCAAATGTCTCGCTAAACACAGGCAAGTCATCTAATGAGGGCAGGTCGGCGGTACTAATTTCTATCCGGTTTCCGCCTTCAAGCTGATTTATTAGAGTTGGGGCATCCTTGTTATTCGAGTCAAGCTTTAAAACATCGTTAAGTATCTCAAGTGCTTGCGTATTATCAGTTTTGCGAATATAGTATTTCGCAAGTTCAACCCCAACTGCTGCTGCCGAAGGATTATCGCCTTGATTTACATAGATTTCGATAATGTCATAATAAGCTTCAGTGCGATTTTCATCTAATGCAATAATATCGCTGAGTGCTTCAATCTGTACAACCGATTGATTATTTTCACGGGCTATATCACGTAAACGAAAGAATATAGCTATTGCATCTTCAATGCGTTCAAGCTTTGCCAAAGATTCGGCATAGCCTAGTAAAATACTAGGGTCTTTCGCCCGTAATTTGGCGAGAGGCTCAAACTGAATCAGTGCTTGCTCTACTCTACCCATTTGTAGTAAAGAAAGAGCAACTCCATACCGAGCATCCAAATCTTTCTTGAATTCGGTAGCAGCACGATAGTATTCGCGTAGAGCTTGGTCCCATTGGTTTTTATCCCGGAACTCGCGCCCACGCGACATAGCTTCATCGAATATTTGCCTGTTTTCAGCCATATTTTAATCCCAACCTTGCAGTCGCGGCAGTGTGGCGCGGAAATTTCATTGTATCCGGGCAATATTAATTATCTGCTCAACATAATTCTAGTAATTTAATTATAGCATCAAGTGTAAAGGCATGAAAAGGCACAAGCACCACAAATTTTAGCGTTATTTCAAATCTTCTTTCTAGAATAGTTTTCCTGATTCTTCAAAGGGCTTGTGCCGCTTTCCATTAAACTTAAAAGTTGCATCGTTAGCTCAATATCTCACTTCAAAACCGTGATAAGTTCCAGTAAAATCACTCCAGTCAATGCTAATTTCGCGTACTCTGGAGGGAGTTGGACCGGTGTACAACAAATCGAGTAGATTCTCAAGGTGGGCTTTATATCCTTCTGCTTCAAGCTCTACCATTGTGTGGTCAAAGCGATTATTGCGAACCCATCCGGTTAGTTCAAGTTTTGCAGCGTGGTATAAAACAAACTGGCGATAGCCTACCCCTTGCACCCGCCCATGCACTTGCGCTCTCAAATTTCGCTTCTGCGAGGTTTCATCATTCATTTTTTTGCCTTCCTGCTATTTATTCATCGTGCCAGAATTTCCCCTAGCAACTGGTTACATTTATTATCCATTTTAAACTATAAATTTGTAGTAGAAAATACATGCAATAAAAAAATATCGGTGGTAGAATATATCATGATAATATATCAGTGTGATATATCAGAATGAGATAAGATGCTATGTATGAACTAATAATACTCTCAATACTGTTAGGAACCCCGGCACATGGCTACCTGATAGCCAAGATAGTCAATAATGTGTTGGGACCTTACGCAAAAGTAAATAGTGGGAGGCTATACCCGCTACTGGCTAAATTAGAAAAAGAAGGCGCAATCGAAGCCATTGAGCCGGATTTAACTCAAAAAGAAAGTGGGCGGCAAACCAACGCTTACCGGATAACCGCTAAGGGGTCTCAGCTATTCCGGCGGTTAATGCTGGATACCTCCTCAAATCCCGGAGATTACCAGAAAATTTTCTGGCTAAAAGCCGCAATGATGGACACCCTTTCTCCCGATGAGCGCCTATTTTTGATTGAGCATTACATCAATTATTGCCAAGCGCATGTTCTTTACTTGAAAGCCAAATGTGAGGAATTAAAACATGGCTTATCTAGCCAAGAAATTCCTCAACATCGCTACTCAATTGTCCATGCCATTGAACATCGGGCGGTACATTGGCAACGCGAATTGGAATGGGGTGTCAGTTTAAAGCAACAAGAGTTAGTCGAACAGTGAATCTGGGGTTGAGCTTACCCCAATAAAAGCAGGAGAGTTAAAATGCAGGTTACAAATAAGCATAAACCCGTGACAAGCGCTGAATCAGAAAATCAAGCGGTTATGCGCTTCCCAGACGGCAGACCAATTAACCCTTGGTTGGTGTTGGTCTCGCTGGTAATGGGACTATTTATGGCGTTACTGGATGGAACAATCGTAAATATCGCTTACAACGCCATTTCTACAGAGCTAAAATCGGATACTATTACCACCAGTTGGGTATTAAATGCCTACAATCTCGTTTTCGCAGTGTTATTGGTCACAATGGGCAGACTTGCCGACCAATTCGGGCGCAAGCGGGTTTTTATGAGCGGTATGGTGCTGTTCACAATCGGTTCATTGCTTTGTGCGGTTGCTCCTAGCATTGAGTGGCTAATCGGCTTCCGGGCAGTACAGGGCATCGGCGCGGCGGCGTTAAATCCTATAAGCCTTGCCATTATCACCATTGTGTTCCCACCCGAAAAACGTGGTGCGGCTATCGGTATATGGGGAGCAATAACCGGTATGGCGATGGCGTTAGGTCCGATTATTGGCGGCTTCTTGGTAGATAATTATGATTGGCGTTCTATATTCTTTGTCAATATCCCGGTGTGCATAGTGGCATTATTTATGGTGTGGCGCAATGTGCCGGAAAATCGTGACCCTAATACATCCAGTGCAATTGATTTGCCGGGTATGATTTTGCTTAGCGTCTCTCTGCTCTGTTTGGTACTGGCAATCATTAACGGCAATAGTTGGGGTTGGGGTTCAGCAGGAATTATTGGGATGTTCGTTGGCTCTGTGCTGGCAATGGCTCTTTTCATCATAGTGGAGCTAAAGGAAAAACACCCTATTATTGATTTTAGCCTTTTCAGGATACGTAGCTTCATTGCCTCTAACTTTGCAATGTTCCTGTTTGGCATCGGTATTCAAGCCGGTATGTTAATGCTAGTGCTATACTTTATTACTTCCAGAGGCTACAACGAGCTTGAAGCCGCTTACGCGCTCTTGCCAATGCCGATTGCAGGCTTCATCACCTCCGGCGTGTTTGGGATGTTCAGCCGTAAAGCCAACTTGCGTTACGTAGCAATGGGTGGGTTAATAGTATCCGGTGTAGGTTTATTGAGCTTCTTTAGCTTGGATTACAACTCGGAGTATATTCAGGTCATATGGCGCGGTGTACTGGTAGGTATCGGGCTTGGCACCAGTTTCATGACCTTCTCAAATATCGTACTATCGGAAGTGCCACATTCTAAAGCAGGGGTGGGGAGTGGTGTGTTCAACACTTTCCGTCAAATCGGCTTTGCGTTGGGCGTAGCAATTATGATTAGTTTCTTTGCCGGACAGGTCAAAGACAACATGGTTGATGCAAAGGCAAGAGTGGTAGAAATAATACGCAGCGATGCTACTATACCCGAAATTGCGCGTACTATGATTGTTCAACAATTTGATAAAATGGGCGCACAAGGCGGTGCAAGCATGCAAAGCGGTAAATCTCAAGCTTTTGACTTGGTAACAATGTCGAAGGGAATGCCGGGAATGGAAGCAATACAACCGCAACTTGCAGTTTTGAACACCAAAATTGGTAACGAGTTCAATAAAGCCAGCGTTGATGCTTTCCGTTATACTTGGCTGTTAGGCGGTATATTTATCCTGCTAGGCGTGATACCGGCTTCATTCGCTCGACACCTAAAAAATGCGAAGCCTGAAGCAAGTTCAGGCGCATAAACATAATTTTTCTCCTTTCTCCGAGCAAGGGTGTAGCGAGGGCTATACCTTTGCTCTTTGTAAAAGCTAGAATAGAAGTGTTAGATTTTTTTTCACTTCTAAAATAATCGGTACTGTGGTAAAATGACGACAACTTCACCTTCATTCTGCAATAGAAACTGACGAAGGAGTCTCTTAACCCAATGAATAAAGCACAACTGGTTAAAGAGCTTATCAAGATTTTCGGCGAAGATAGCGTCTTGCACCATGTAGAAGATATTATGGTGTATGAGTATGATTTCTCCATTGACAGCAATCGCCCGGAAGCGGTGGTTTTGCCCCGCAACACCGAACAGATTTCCCAACTCATGGACTTATGCGAAAAAAATAAAATTCCAGTGGTACCACGAGGAGCGGGAACCGGTTTGAATGGCGGTAGTATTCCGGTGCGTGGCGGGATAGTGGTTTCACTGGCACGTATGAAGAAGTTGGTAAAACATGAGCCTAAAAACCGCTATGCAGTAGTTGAACCCGGCATGGTTAATATTGATTTGAGCAACGAAATTGCTAGTACAGGCTATTTTTTTGCGCCTGACCCTGCCAGCCAACGCGCCAGCACTATCGGCGGCAATATCGCTCTCAACTCCGGCGGTCCGCATTGCCTTGCGCTTGGTTCTACCACCAATCACATATTGGGGCTTGAGCTTGTTCTGCCCGGCGGCGAAGTTGTAAAAACGGGCGGGGCTGCCCCTGACCGTCCCGGCTATGACCTGACCGGCTTCATTGTGGGTAGCGAAGGTACGCTTGGTATTATAACCGAGGCAACCGTTAAAACCATGAAGATACCCGAAGCGGTACAAACCTTCCTCGCCCTTTTCCATACAATTGATGAAGCCTGTGAAGCAGTAGCGCAGGTCATTGGTGCAGGGATAGTCCCGGCTGCTTTGGAAATGCTGGATCAGGTAATGATTGAGTTGATAGAACGCGCTATGCACGCCGGATACCCCCCCGATGCTGGAGCAGTTCTACTAATCGAGATTGACGGTCTCAGAGAAGAATTAGGGGATTTACAGGATACTATAATAGATATTTGCCGTCGTACAGGCGCATTTGATGTAAAATATGCCACCAGTGAAGAAGAACGGCAGAAGTTATGGAAGGGGCGCAAAAGCGCTGCCGGAGCGCTCGGACAGGTTGCTCCCAATTTTTATCTGCATGATGGCGTTGTGCCGCGAACCAAATTACCTGAAGTTATGCACAAGGTGATGGAGATAGGGCGCGAATACAATCTGGTGGTGGCAAATATTTTCCACGCCGGAGATGGCAACTTGCATCCGAGCCTACTTTTTGATGCGCGAGAACCGGGTATTCTGGAAAGGGTAATCGAAGCGGGTGAGAAAGTCCTGAAACTTTGCGTGGATGTAGGCGGAACTATCACCGGAGAACATGGCATCGGTACTGAAAAGCAAGAGTATATGACATGGATATTCAGCGAAGCCGACCTTGAGACAATGCGTAAGGTTAAAGATGTTTTCAACCCAAATGATACCGCCAATCCTTGGAAAGTCTTTCCCACACGCCAAAGTTGCGGAGAAATCAGCTTGAAAATGCGCTTACTAAAGTCAAAACCGGGCATGGAAGAAGCTTGGATTTAAGGGTGATTCATGAAAGCAACCGGAAATAAAAAGAGAACTCGGCGGACAGGTAAGGAAACCACGCCGAAAACGGACAACGAGAATCTGGGAAAACTGGCAATTGACGGGCAAATACCGAAAGCGGTTGCCTACCCTACCACTAATGAAGAAGCCGCTGAATTTCTCAGAGAAGCTGACTCCACAGGCAAGAAAGTTTCAGTGCGAGGCGGCGGCACCAAGCTAAGAATCGGCAATTCTATAGAAGGGCTTGACCTTGTAATCTCAACCCGCAAGCTGAATCAAATCCTCGAATACGAGGCAGCAGACCTGACTCTATGCGTACAGGCGGGCGCAAATCTAGCACAGGTACAAAGTAAATTAGAGAAGCAGGGACAATTTCTACCAATTACCTCGCCTCTTTCCGCTACTGCAACTGTGGGTGGCGCAATTGCCAGCAACAGCAGCGGACCTACCCGCCTTCAGTATGGCGCGGCGCGAGATTGGCTTATAGGGGTGCGCTTTGCGTTGGCAGACGGCACACTCGCCAAAGGGGGCGGGCGCGTGGTCAAAAATGTTGCCGGTTTCGATATGATGAAATTGATGATAGGTTCTATGGGTACGCTGGCAATGCTCTTGGAATTGAATCTCAAACTATTGCCCCTACCGAAAGCACGCGCCACTGTCCTAATCCCTTTTAATGCCGAACATGAGGCTTGCGAAGCCGCCTTACGTATTATTGATAAAGGCATTTTTCCTACCGCAGAAACAGTGTTAGATTCTAATGGGGCGGAGTCGCTAGGCTTGGAAGCACGTACTACCCTGCTGATTGAGGTTAGGAATACGGCGCAAGCAGTAGAAAGACAGTTGCGCGAAATCCAGCAATTAGTCTGGCAATTAAGCGGCGCGAAGGTGGAGCGTATAAACGATGAGGACAGCCAATCTAAGTTTTGGTCGCCTGTCACAGATTTTGCCTACCGCCCTTCATTGAATGCCCCCAATACGCTTGTAATAAAGGCAGGGGTCGTACCCACTCAGGTGGCTATGATTATCCGACAGGCTCATCAATCTGCCAAAATGAATAATATTCAGGTTGAGTGTATGGCACACGCGGGACACGGTATTTTGTATGTCGTGGCTAAATACCCTGAAAATGACGAAGAAACAGCCCTGAAATTCATTAAGGAAATTACTGCCAAAGTAGAATCAAATAGCGGTTCAGCAATAATAGAGCAAGCTCCACTAACGCTCAAAACCCAGCTTAAAGATATATGGGGCAATGCCTTGAGCCGTACTGAATTGCGGCTTATGCGCGACATCAAGAAAAAACTCGATCCCAATCGTACTCTGAACCCCGGAAGGTTCGTTAATAGCATTTAAGCGCGGTTTTTGTTTTGCGCCATTGGGAATTTGACGGCTACTAGAAAGTGGACTGAGTGATGGACACCGTAAAATTGGTTGACCTTGTGAAAGATAAACGTTTGCCCGGTTTCATGCAGGGGGAAGCCCCTAGCTACGATGATATGACGCGCTGCATCCATTGTGGGCTATGCTTGAACCAATGCCCTACCTACCGAGTCACAGGCAATGAAACAGAGTCGCCACGCGGCAGGCTCTACTTGATGCGAGCTTTTGCGGAAGGGCGCATTTCCGGGCAAAGTGAATCCCTACAAAAACATCTAAACCAATGCTTGCAATGCCGTGCTTGCGAAAGCGCCTGTCCTAGTGGCGTTAAATACGGACATTTGGTAGAACTAACCTCCGCTGAAGTTGCCCAACAAACAGCCCAAAAGCAAAGCCGCACTGAAAAAATTATCCGTTGGTTGGTATTCCGACAGCTATTCCCGAAACCAAATAACCTGAGATATTTTGCCCTTGCCACCCGCTTTTACCAGCGGTCACCCATACAGAAGATTAATCGCGCCGTAGGTTTCCTAAGACTACCCGCGCTCTCCAAAATAGGGCTTGGCAAACTCGCCGACCTTGAAGAAACACTGCTTCCGCCCATCAGCAAGCCATTATTTGAACCTCCAGAAGAAGGGAAAGTCCCCGCGCTTACCGAGCAAAAATATCGAGTGGCGCTATTTAGCGGTTGCGTGATGAGCATTGCCTTCGCCGGTATTAATGAAGCTACCGTGAGAGTCTTGACCCGCAACCACTGTGAAGTGGTAGTACCCGAAAGCTTAAATTGCTGTGGCGCACTCCATGTACACAACGGAGACCGTGAATATGGCAAGGAAATGGCTATTCGCAACATCGAGGTATTCGAGGAAAGCGAGCGCAAATTCGGCAAATTCGATGCCATTATTATCAATGCTGCCGGGTGTGGCGCAATGTTGAAAGAATACGGCGAACTGCTAAAATCCGATAAGGCAATGGCGAAACGCGCCGAAGCATTTTCCGAAAAAGTAAAAGATATTACCGAGTTTCTGGCAAGTATTGAGCTTAACCGCAATTTTGGGCGCATTAATCGGCGCATAACTTATCAGGACGCATGCCACCTGTTACACGGACAGAAAATCCAATTCCCGCCACGCGCACTGCTAAAGGCGATTCCCGGAATTGAACTGGTAGAGATGAAAGATAGTGACAAATGTTGTGGTAGCGCGGGGATTTACAATGTAACCAATTCTGAATTGAGCTTGCAAATCCTCGATGAAAAAATGGAAAATATAGCGGACGCACGCCCACAATGTATCATTGTTGCTAACCCCGGTTGCCATCTACAAATGAAACTGGGCGTAAAACGCGCAGGGCTGCAAAAAGGATTGGGTAAACCGATTGATGTTGCTCATATCGTAGAATTATTGGACGAGGCATATCGAGCGGCTGAAATTTAAGAATAAACGCTAATAAAATAGCTAACAGTTGACTTGATTACTACCTAAACCTATAATGTGCCTATAGTTGGTGGTAGAATGAAAAGGAAGTTCAATATTTAGGGGATTTCCATTATGGGAATGAAACTGGTAGTAGCAATTGTACAAAATGATGATGCAGACGAGCTAATTGATGCTCTGACATCTTCCGATTATCGTGCCACTAGATTAGCCAGTACCGGCGGGTTTCTTCGTCAGGGCAACACCACTATTATCGTTGGAATACCGGCAGAATCTGTTAACCAAGTATTAAACATTGTTGCCGGGCATGCTCACCCTCATCATCAGAATGTCGTGCCAAATCCTTTCCCCACTCCTACAACTGTTACGATGCAAACCGCAAAGGAAGAACCTCTCGAAGTTCAAACTGCAAAAGCTACTGTTTTCGTACTAGATCTCGAACGCTACGAAAGAATTTGAGTAACATATAATGACAAACGATAATGTAGGGCAATCAAAGAAGTTAGCCATAGTGTACGGCGCTGAGTTACTCACCTATGATTTTGGACCGGAACATCCTTTTGGTGCAAAACGCGGTAAAGTTACGTGGGAACTTCTCAAAGCTTTAGGCATTCCTGAGCGAGACGATGTATTAAATCTCAATACTAGAGAAGCTTCCAACGAAGAATTGCGCTTGTTCCATACACAGGATTACATTGATTTTGTCGAAAGTGCCTGCAAACGTGGGTTTGGGTATCTGGATGGAGGCGATACACCTGCGATGTTGGGCGGTTTTGAAGCTGCAAAAACCGTAGTGGGCAGTAGTTGGAGTGTTTGCGAAGCGGTAATGAAGGGGCAAGCACGTTATGGGGCTACTATTGTGGGGGGATTGCATCACGCTTTTCCCGGACGTGCCTCCGGGTTTTGTGTCTTCAATGACCTCGCGGTTTGCATTCAGCTATTACGGCGCGAGTTCAAGCTAAAAAGAGTAGCCTATATAGATATAGATGCCCATCACGGTGATGGGGTGATGTACGGTTTCTATGAAGACCCGAATGTAATCTTCATTGATTTTCATGAAGATGGGCGTTACCTATTCCCCGGCACAGGCGCAATCCATGAATTAGGGCGCGGAATTGCAACAGGAACCAAATTCAATATGCCAATGCCTCCTTACAGTGGAGACCAGAGTATGTTACGGGCATGGGATTCGCTAGTGCCACAATTGTTGCATGATTTCAAGCCCGAATTTATTCTGCTTCAAATGGGGGTGGACGGGCATGGGGGCGACCCTCTAACTGAATTGAATTATTCTTCTGCCAGTTATAAGCATATTATTCGTTCTCTGCGCGAACAAGCTGAAGAAGTTTGTGACGGGCGATTAGCCTTGTTTGGCGGTGGTGGTTACAACTTGGAGTCGTGCGCTCTACGTTGGACGGAAATGATTGCGACCTTGATTGATGCAGAATTACCTGATTTTCTTCCCGATAATTGGCGCACCCGCTATAAAGAAATTACAGGGGAAGAAGCCCCCGTAACTTTTCAAGAAGATTTCACCTCAGATAACACTCTCGTCAGAGTGGCTGAAATGGTGGATTGGTTTCGTATGAAAGGGCTATTACTCTCATGATTAAGCGAATCTTGCTTGCCTACGATGGCAGCCTTGTATCGCAGGTTGCAGCACAACATGCTGCTGAAATTGCTACACACTTTAATTCTGAAGTAACCGTTTTGACTGTAGGTGGTCCACTTTTTGGAGGAGTTAGCAAAGATGCCACTATTCAACATATGAACGAAGCGGACTATGAAAAAGTGGCAGATGAAGGTCTCTCGATTTTGGCGGACAAAAAGGTACGCGCTCACAAAAGATTCCGTTGGGTTGACCCGGCTGATGAAATTCTGCACGAAGCTTTGGAAGGGGGCTACGACCTGATTGTTATGGGACATCGTAGCGCACATAGCAGTATCCGGCGTGATGAGGGTATGCTTGGCAGTGTTGCTATTAAAGTGATAAATCATGCCCCTTGTTCGGTTATGATTGTGCGCCCTGATTCAAATCTTCAGAACCCTAGCAAAATCGTTTAGCGGGAGTTCAGCTTGTACGAAATCAAACCAGAGCGACAGCTAGAATTATTGCGTTGGCTTATATCTTTCCAAGATGCCCAGTGGTTGATTAAGGCTACTGCGGCATTGGGAAGTTCTGACGCGCTAAAGCTCAATAGCAAAGTTCGGAATGCTTTAGCCAAAACCGAAATGAAAGCTATTCTGGCGCTAGTTGGTAAGAGCAAAGCCGATAATCTAGCTGATGCCTTTGAGATTCTCAAAACTTTCCTGAGTTTGGTGTATGGAGAGCGCGGTTGGAAGGGTGAATTTCGCCTTTTTTCCGAATATCAGGCTGAGATTGAGGTTTCTTCGTGGAGCTTAACCGATACCTTACGTAAAGCCACCAATTCCGGTACGGAAGCGTTCAGTTTTGCGGTTGAGATGCTTTGGAATGGCTGGTTTGAGATGTTATTACCCGATACGCATGTTGAAATTTCCTCAAAACTGTCCGGCACAAATGGACGCACCAGCGACCTATTCTCTATTACTTGTTTTAGTGAGGCATTTGCTGTTTCAAATCAGCCTACTGTTGTAAATCCGCCAGTGCTAGAATCAAATCCGGTGGCGGAGGCGCTACAAATTTTACTGGAGGATGAGAAGCCGGAAACTGCTCCTGTGCCTTCCCTAGTAGATTACACCACTTATACGCCGCCCGTTGCGGTCAGGCAGCCTACTCCTGTGTTGCCAACTGAGCAACCCGATAACAAGCCAATGCATGGAGGGACATTATCCCAAAGATTAGCTAATAAGCGACCATCTGCCAGTGAAACAAATCCGCAACAGTCTCCCGGCAATGAAACCGCGCCCTCTAATATTGTACCGCTTTATGACCCCAAGAATGCGCGTCCGCTTTATTCAGTTGATTTAGAGCAGAAAACCAAAGATGCGATTGGGCGGGGTGAACTCAAGCGCAACAAACTAATGCAAAAACTTTTTCTCTCCAAAGAAGCGCGTGAATTGCTGGAAAATGCAGCGGATGAGGCTCCTGTTCCGGCTTTTAATCTCGCCGCAGGTATCGAGGGCATTTTGCAAAACTTGATTGCAGAGCGCAATTACACGTCTCCAGGCTATATCAGCGAGGAAGTACATGTTATTGGTGGGGCGGAGGGTGAGTTACAAATTCTTGTAGGTAAGAGGGTTTTTGGGGCAGTGAGCGAAGTGCCACCCGGACATATCCGGGAATTGCTGGATGAAGCAGTAACACGCTGGGGCGAAAGTGCAACAGGCTAACGAGAAACAAGGGGCTTTAACCCCTTGCCTCAAACAAAAAACCTGAGCTAAAGACCTTCCATAGTTTCCAATAAAATACCGTCAACCACTTTCTTAAAATCCCCGGTTTGGTGAAAAGTGGCGAGTTGGCGGTCTGCGCTGGTTCCGCCTTTAATAAGGGTACGAATATACTCAATTTCCTTGCGACTTCCTAGCTCATCCACCACTTCATCTACAAATTCCAGCAATTCATTCAACAAATTTTTCGCGCTGACCTCTTCTTGCTTTCCAAGGTCAATCATATTCCCCTCAATGCCATAGCGCACCGCCCGCCATTTATTTTCCATTATCAGAGCGCGGCTATAACGCCTCCAGCCGATATTTTGCACACGTAATTTATAAAGCTTGGCGCAAACCGCTTGAATTAATGCGGCTAAAGCCAGAGTTTCTTCCATTCGGGTTGGCATATCACAGATACGAACTTCAATGGTGGTAAATTGAGGATGTGGGCGAACATCCCACCAGATTTTCTTGCCATCATCAATGCAATGGGTATCAACTAGAGTTTGTACGTAGCTGTCAAAAGCGGCAAAGCTTTCAAATTCTTCGGGTATGCCTGTGCGAGGGAAACGCCCAAAGACCACCGACCGGAATGATTTTAGCCCGGTATTGCGCCCCATCCAGAAAGGGGAACTGGTTGAAAGTGCCAGAATATGGGGCAAGAAGTAGCGCAATTCGTTCATTATCTGTACCGCAAGGTCAGGGTCTTCTATACCTACATGCACATGCATCCCGAAAATCAATATCTCGCGAATAACATCCTGTAATTCTTCTTCCAGAATATGGTATCGCTCATGGTGAGTTATCGGTTGCGTCTGCCAACTTGTAAAGGGATGCGTACCGGCAGCGCCAATCGCCAAACCATGTTTGAAAGCAAGCTCTGATAGGGTATATCTATTGCGAGTCAAATGCTCACGCGCTTCTTTAATGTTTTTGCAAATAGGCGTAACCGTTTCCACACAACTCATTAACATTTCAGGCTTGATATTATCGCCCAATATAGGAGCGCCAACCGCAATAATTTCGGCATTGCGTGGGCTTAACTCGCGTGTGGTAGGATCTACCAATTGGAACTCTTCCTCGATACCTAATGTAAAGGAAGGTGTAGGGCGTCGCATACTTTACTCCAATTTATTACTCAATAACAAAAGTTGGTACAGTGCTTCCGGTACCTGCTGTAACATTAAGCAGCGATGCCGCAGACAGACGTGTAAGCAGCCCTGCTACCTCACTGTCAAAAATATAAGGGTCACAATCTACTAGCCGTTCTGCCAAGACAGTCTCGCCATTATTCAATACAGGATACAGTTCTTTTGCCACCTTAACTTTTTCCTGCACCACAAACGGTTCGGGCAAGGCTGCGTCAAAGGCTTTTTCCCATGCGTCAGACTCGCTCTCCCAACCAATTGTAATACCTTTGCCACCGTACTCGTCATTCGGTTTCAGAACTAACCTGTCCCTATTTTGCATAACAAAAGCGCGTAGGTCAATTTCTTCGCCTTTGTAGGTAGTTTTTCCTTCGCGCACTCGTCTTGTCCACGGCACATGTTTTTCAATCAGTTCCAGTTGGAGAGAAGAAAAGTAACGATGATTTTGCTCATCAGTTAAAAGTCCGAAAATCATCTTCTTATGAAAGATTTTGCAGCGGAAGCTGTTAATCATGCAAACCGCGCCCTCCTCATAGGCTTTGAAAACAGGTTTGCACTCTGCTGCCCGTTCGATTAGCTCGCTTCCCAATACGCGCTTTAAAATAAGGTCTATTTCAAAATCATCTTTACGCAATTTACCATCAGTATAGGTTAATTCGCGGGGGTCACAAATGATAGCTTTCACGCCGCGCTGCCCGAAATGCTCTTGCAAAAGCTCAAACTCAGTTCGGGTTGGCACATCATCCCAATCCACAATTGCGACCTGTGGTACTCGCGTTGGACGAGTTCCAAGATATTCACGATAGTTGTTCAACAACATATCCAGTAATTTTGGTTTCACATCAATATGGCTAAGCTGATATTTCTCGGTGAATTTTTTCATCACAGGTAAAGTGGTGAATAGTTCGGAGAGACCATCTTCATAGGTTGCGCCTGCGGGGGATTCGGCGTTGTATTCCACAAAGTGCATAGTCAAACCATCAGCATCAACGCTCAGAAAGCTATCTAGGCGGCTATGTGCGCTCAAACGCTTGTAGCCAGTATCAAACGCCAGCAAGCGATGTTCTTCTTCGGTCAAGCCTACATCTGCCAGCAATCTCTCAGATTCGGCTTTATCACTGCCGAGCATAACATCGCCCAAGCGAGCAATTGCGCCTGTCAACGCATTGCACACTTCCCGAATATAATTGAAATGCACTCTAGTGGTAAAATGGGGGCGCAAGACGTTACAAAGGGGCTTACCGCCAAAGGTTAACTTACGGGGTGGCATGCCATCCAACAGCATTTGCCAACTATCGTCAGCAAGTTCAGGACTGCCAGTTATCAACGAGTGATAATAGCTTATAGCTTCTTCAAGGCGTGCCGCTTCTTGTTTGATTTGGCGATTTGCATCCATCTTATAATCCCCCAATCGAAGGAGCGGGGCGTTTTTCACCCCGCTTTTAACTACTCTATTACTTTGAGCGCGTATTTCTGCCGCTCAATAACGCATCCCAGCGATAACGTACCGGTTGAGGTTTGCGTTTGTCAGTAGCATAATCAATCACCAAATCGGTCATTGCCCCGATAACCCACTCAAAGTAGGTTTCGCCTACGCTCCAAAAATCCATATCTGGAGCGGGATTCAGGAAATCAATAGCATAGGGTACGCCATCACGAATTGCAAATTCAAGCGTGTTCATATCGTAACCGAGAGCATCGCACAACGTCTGGCAATCATGCACTATGCGGTCGTGCAATTCTTTTGAAAGATAATTGGGGTCAACTATGTATTTGCGCTCGGAAGGATCGTAAGGCATTACCTTAATATTATCACGACCGATAGCATAACAGCGCACGTATTGGCGAAATTCAATGTTTTCTTGCAAAACCATTGTTAGCTCACCAGTTTGGTTGTAGCAACGCCAAAGTTCGTCGAGATCATGAACCTTATACACATTCTTCCAACCTCCCCCTGTTGCTGGTTTAAGGAAAGCAGGAAGCCCTGTATAAGCCACTATATCATTCCACGGCAAGGGATAGGTTAAATTTCTCAGCGACTCGTCAATAATTCCTTCTACATAAGCTTTGTTAGGTAAAACGACTGTTTTGGGATGTGCTACCCCTAGTTTAGTAGCAATTGTTGACTCAATATATTTATCGTCAGCAGTCCACCAGAAAGGATTGTTGATAACAATAGTTCCCTGAAGGGCGGCATTTTTCAGGTAGCTGCGATAATACGGTACTTCATGGCTAATACGATCAACGATAACTTTATATTCACAAGGTTCATCCATATAAGAGCCAACGAGTGAAACCATCTCGGCAACGATACCCGCATTTCTCGAATTAACGCTGTCTATAAAAGCCTGTGGGAAAGTTCCTTCCCGCCCAACAATTAGACCAACTTTCAGCGGTTCTTTTACTTTCTTTGCTTTGACTGCCATTTCCTTCTCCAGTGATATTATAAGTACTTACGAATCTGAGTTCTCCACGCGGGCCAATCATGGTCGTAGCCCCCCCAAATATCAAGATGGTGTGATATGCCCTTTAACTCAAGAATTCCGGCAAGTTGTTTTGTTTCATAAAGGCAAACCGGCACGTCCCATTCACCAACTACGAGAAAGATTTCCTGCCTACGAAGCTTATTGGTAAAGTCGCCTTCGCCAAGCCCTCCGATATAATCCACCGGCACGTTATAATAAACATCATTGTTAACAAAGCCGTCCAGATAAGTATGGACGTTATAGCGCCCACTTTGCGCTACAATCTTGCGGACAATTTCTGGATGTCGGAATCCATAATTGACACTTTGAAAAGCGCCAAAACTACATCCGGTTGTAATAATAAAGTTGTTCTGGTTTTTATTTCTGATAAAAGGCAAAACCTCTTCGGTCACATAGCGGTCATAGGCAATGTGCCGATTGATTCGCTCGTAAGGTGGAACATGGTTGTTATACCAGCTTTCGTTATCAACACTATCAATGCAAAATAGCTGTAACCAGCCATTATCTAGCCTATCCTTTAAGGCTTCAACCATTTCACTATCTTCGTATTGGTAGAAACGCCCCATAGAAGTAGGAAATACTATCACGGGCGCACCGGCATGCCCAAAAACCAGCAATTCCATGACACGCCCAAGGCTGGAACTGTACCATTGGTGGTATTCTCTATTCATGTTCTTCTTTCTGGTTGAACGGATTCCAAGACAAAAACCTTGCAGAATTTAACATTCAGGTGGGAAATTGTCAATCTACTGATTATTTTTATAAGAAAGCCTAGAACATTTGCAGCTGCTTCTATTTTTTTTACTCCCATAGGCATCAAGCTAAGAAGCAACAAGGGAGGGGTCTAAACAATATTGATAGGCGGAAGGATGCTTTCGGCGTTTATTCACCCGGCAAGTATCCCTAATTACCGCTCTAATCACTTCAAACAAG
>Ga0194047_10000150_pt1 | contig 48464 bp, 43 predicted proteins | sample JunL225m_MetaG_2_FD_160070 | JGI IMG/M metagenome (GOLD analysis project Ga0194047, IMG submission 160070) | Anoxic zone freshwater microbial communities from boreal shield lake in IISD Experimental Lakes Area, Ontario, Canada - Jun2016-L221-5m | ecosystem: Environmental > Aquatic > Freshwater... | reverse complement strand
TAGAGAATAAAGCATTGCTTGTAAAAGGTGCCCGCCAATCGGTCGTCATGGTGAAAGGGGTGGACAGCAACTATGCGCACATCAATAAAATTTCCAATTATTTAAAAAGAGGGGAGTTTGCATTAGGGCATATTTCAAATCCTCAAATCGTAGTAGGTATTGGCGTTGAGCAAAGCTTAGGATTATTTCAAGAACCATTAGGAGATACCCTGCAATTATATGCTGTAAACCGTTCTGGCAAATCCATTACACAATTAGATCAGTTAAATACACTTTCAGTGGTGCAGTCGGGGGCCTTTTCGATACAACAGGAGTTTGATGAACAATATATTTTTGCTGATTATGCTTTTGCGCAATACTTATTTGATTTATCTGAAAATGAGATCACAGGAATTGAATTATCTATTGATCCCAAAAAAGAAAAATTAATTGTGGCATCTATTCAGTCACTACTAGGAAAGGAGGTGCAAATTCAAAATAAGTATCAGCAAAATATTGACTTGTATAAAATAATGCAAACCGAAAAGTGGATTATATTTTTTATCCTAGCTCTTATAATGATTGTGGCTTCCTTTAATTTGGTGGGAGCACTTACTATGTTGGTGTTAGAAAAGAAAAAGGATATTCATGTTTTACATTCCATGGGTGCAACTTCATGGGATATTCAAAAAATATTTTTACTATTATCTGGCGTGATGGCTTTTATGGGGGCAATGATTGGTGGTGTGCTGTCTAGTTTATTTTGTTGGCTACAGCTTAAGTTTCATTTAATAAAATTGGAAGGAAATTCATTTGTAATTGATTACTATCCTGTAAAACCAATGCTAGTAGACTATATCGCCATTATTGGATTGGTCGTATTCATCTCTATTTTAGCGGGATGGATTCCTGCGCGACGCGCGGCAGCTTCCTTACACGAGAAGATTTAAAGTAAAGAGAATCACAAAGAGGATTTTATTGGGGATTTATTTTTCAAAAAATCCCCTTTAGCTGATCCTTTATATCATATTTGATATAAAGGGATGGTGATAAGTAAAAAGAATCAAAAAGAGGATTTAAAAGAGATTTTATATTTTATAAAAATCTTATTCAAATGATACTGTATCTCATTCATGAGATACAGTGATAGTGGAAAGTAAAAAGAATCAAAAAGAGGATTTAAAAGAGATTTTATATTTTATAAAAATCTCTTTTAAATCAATAGTCGCCTAAAGTTTCTTCAAGCTGACCTAATGCTTTTGCAAGTTGTTCATCGTTAGGTGCAATGCCATGCCATTCGTGGCTGCCTTCCATAAAGTCAACACCCTTACCCATTTCGGTTTTCATTAAAATACAAATAGGTTTTCCTTGGCCTGTTAATGATTTTGCTTTTTCAAGCGTGTCTACAATTTCAGTCATGTTATGACCATCCATATGTAAAACGGTCCAATTAAAGGCTTTGAATTTATCTTCCAAACTATCTAAGGATAATACTTTGCTTAATGGGCCATCAATTTGTTGACCATTTACATCTACAGTTGCAATTAAATTATCTACTTTATTATGAGCAGCAAACATAATGGATTCCCATATTTGGCCTTCTTGTAATTCGCCATCACCATGTAAGCAGTAAACGGTTCTATTATCGTTATTGTATTTTTTAGTTAGTGCAGCACCAATCGCCACGCTCATACCTTGTCCTAATGAACCACTTGCAATACGAATGCCTGGTAAATGTTCGTGTGTGGTAGGGTGACCTTGTAAACGAGAATTAATTTTTCGGAAAGTAGCTAATTCCTTTACATCAAAATAACCCGATCTTGCAAGTACAGAATAAAAAACAGGAGAAATATGACCATTTGATAAAAAGAAAAGATCTTCTCCTTTGCCATCCATTGAAAAATGATTGTCGTGTTTTAAAACCTTAAAATACAAGGCAGTTAAAAAATCGGTACAGCCCAAAGAGCCACCAGGGTGACCGCTTTGTTGCGCGTGAACCATTCTTACAATATCCCTTCTAATTTGGGAAGCAATTTTAGTTAATTCGGTGGTTGCCATAAATTTAGTATCGGTATGCCGCAAAGATAGAATTCGTAGCCTAAATACAGGTGAAAACTTTTTAAAATTGGGTAAAAAAGGGCAATGAACAATACGATGATTTGCGTAGCTTTGTTTACTCAAATAATTCAAATATGTCGGACGAATTACAAAAAATTAGTGCTGAAGCCGAAATCGGCATGAAAAAGGCCATCAATCACCTAGAAATTGAATTGACTAAAATCAGAGCTGGAAAGGCAACCCCTTCCATCCTAGAAGGCATCAATGTAGATTATTATGGTACCCCAACTCCTATTAGTCAAGTAGCCAATGTGCAAGTATTGGATTCAAGGACCATTAGTATTCAACCATGGGAGAAAAACATGTTGCCTTTGATTGAGCGTTCTATTATGGCAGCTAATATTGGAATTACACCTCAAAATGATGGCGTTAATATTCGTTTGTTTATGCCACCGTTGACCGAAGAGCGTCGTAAGGAATTATATAAAAAAGCAAGTGGAGAGGGGGAAAGTAGTAAAGTTGCTATTCGTAATATAAGGAGAGATCATATCGAGCAGGTTAAAAAATTACAAAAGGACGGCATGAGTGAAGATATTTGCAAAGGCGCAGAAGATACCATTCAAGCACTAACTGATAAGCATATCGCATTAGTTGAAAAGCACTTGGAAGCCAAGGAAAAAGAAATGATGACGATCTAATTTTATTTGGATTCTTTAGTCGCGCTTCGCTTATTTACAAGATACACCCCAATTAGGATGATAGCCAGTCCCACTAAACGTAGTGGATGAATGGGTTCGTTGTATATTAATCCCATCGCTAAGGAAACAAAGGGGATGGCATAGGTAACAGTGGATGCAAATAAAATGCCCGCGCGTTTTACTAAAATATAAAATAAAATGGAGGCGATCGAAGTATTGATCACGCCTAATGTTCCACCAGCCAAAGTAGCATGTAATAAAGCGGCATCTTTAAAATCATAATTAAAGTAACCCGTCATGTATAATATAATTACACCTGGGATGACTGAGAAGGAAAAGGCAACAGATGCGATATGAATGGCGCTGATATTTTGCATATGCTTACCCACCATATTCACGTTGATGCCATAACAAATGGTTGCTAACATGATAAAAAAGCTAAACGAAAAATTTTCAAAATGTAAAGTTTTTCCAGCGACCACCGAAACGCATAAGCCAACTAGTCCAAGTAAAATTCCACCTATTTTTTTTAAGTCAATAGTTACTTTAAAAATAGCCATACCCACTAAGATGGTAAACAAGGGGGTGAGTGAATTTAATATGCCAGCTAATGCGCTGTCGATTTTTGTTTCGGCAATACAAAATAAATAAGCAGGAATAAAATTGCCAATGACTCCCGATAAAATAACTAATCCTATTTTGTTTTTTGGAATATTTTTTAAAGCTTGAAAAGCAAAAGGCACTAAAACGATACCTGCAAAAACCATTCTTAAAGAGGCCACTTGGTATGGGCTAAGCTGAACAGATCCTGCTTGCATCCCTATTTTCATTAATAAAAAGGAGCTACCCCAAATTACGGCAAGGAGGATAAAAATGCCCCAATTAATCAACTTTTTGTTCATGAACTTGAATTTGGGCAAAGATGCTAATATTTTGATTAAAAGTGGATAAATAATCGATCAATTAACGCTAATTTAATAACGATTCCTTTTCTTTGTAGGAATGAACCAGCATACTAATTATTCGATAAAAGTGGACCAATTTGAGGGTCCTTTTGACTTATTGCTTTTTTTTATTGAACGTGACGAAATGGATATATACAATATCCAAATCACTAAAATTATCAATGATTTTTTGGACTTTATTCATCAGGAAGAAAAGCTAAATATTGAATTAAGTAGTGAGTTTATTTTATTCGTGTCTACACTAATGCGTATTAAAGCAAAATTATTATTACCTCGAAAGGAGTTGGATGCATTAGGAAATGAAATTGATCCAAGACAGGAATTAATTGATAAAATACTTGAGTATAAAAAATACAAGGAAGCTGCAGTACAAATGGCCGATTTAGAGGCTTTGCGTATGTTGATGATGAAAAGAGGAAATATTCAACAGGAGATGTCGATTGTAGGTGAAGTGGCAGCAGAGGGCACCGAATTACAAACGGTGACTTTATTTAAATTAATGAAGTCATTCGAAAAAGTAATGACTCGTTTGCAAGAACGTCAAAACCGACCAGTGCATACGGTGGTAAGATACAACTACACCATGGAAAGTAGTCGTGAGTATTTATTGAAAACAGTACAGGAAGGCAAAACAGTCGCTTTTGAAAAAGTATTTGATGTTTGTCAAGACCGAGTGCAAGCTTTATTCTTCTTTTTATCTATATTAGAATTAGCTCAACAAAAATATATGAAGTTATTGGTGGGGGAAGGTCGAAATAATTTCATCATTGAATGGAATGAAAATAGGGAAGACGATTTGGAGCCTGGCCATGTTGACAGCTTTGATTCATATGAAACCGCGAATCTAGAGGCCTTCAAGGATGATATCAATGATGCAACTCCATTAGGTGAAGGCGATTTTGATCCAAGTTTGAATTAACCATCCTTATTACTTTTCACTAATATTTAATACAATTGACATCATTCAATGTATTTTTTATTTAACTTTAAGACAGTTAAATAAACGTTTATGCACAGCTTACCCGATTCGATATCAAAGTCCATTAATGAATCTTATATAATATCTGAAAGTCAAATTGATTTTTTCAGAAACAATGGTTTTATTAAATTAAAACAAGTATTTAGTAAGGAGGAGATTGATTATTTAAATACGGTGATTACAGATCAAGTAAATCAATTAAATCAGCAAGTACTTTCTTTGGATCAAAGAGATACTTATGGAAAAGCTTTTTTGCAAATCATGAATATTTGGAAAAACTCTGATATTGTAAAGGAATTGGTGTTTGGCAAAAAGTTAGCTAAAATAGCGACTGAATTATTAGAAGTGGAAGGGGTAAGAATATACCATGATCAAGCCTTATATAAAGAGCCAAGTGGTGGACATACACCCTGGCATGCCGACCAATATTATTGGCCATTGGCTTCGGATAATACTGTTACTGCATGGATGCCATTACAAGAGACGCCATTAGAGTGGGGACCACTTGAATTTAGTGCAGGAAGTAATCAATTAAAAGAGGGACGGGATAAAGAAATTAGTGATGATAGCCAGCAATTTTTAGAAGACGCTTTAAAAAAGAAAGGCTTCCCTCATGTTGTTGAATCATTTGATTTAGGAGAGGTTAGTTTTCATAGAGGCTGGTTATACCATCGAGCAGGACCCAATAAAAGCAATCAAATGCGTAAGGTCATGACCATCATCTACATGGATAAGGACATAAAATTAAAAGCGCCAGAAAATAAAAATCAACAAAACGATTGGGATACATGGTGCCCAGGTGCGGTGATAGGAGAAATAGTGAATACGCCATTGAATCCTATTTTATATCAACGATAAAAAGGGGTTATTAAAAAAATACATTGCCATTTATGGACCTCTCCATCATTGATACACATTTACACATTTGGAATTTAGACAAAGTCCATTATAGTTGGCTTCAAGGAGATACTTCAATTTTAGCGCGCAATTATTTACCATCTGAAATTCATCCTAGTCTCAGCAAAGTCAATGTGACAAAGGCTGTTTTAGTACAAGCTGAAAATCATTGGGAGGATACCCAATTCATGTTAGCTGCTGCAGAAAATAATGATTGGGTGAAAGGGGTAGTGGGTTGGTTGCCTTTGCTTGACCCGAATGAAACACAAAGAATCATTGAAACCGAATTTAAAAACAATCCCTATCTAAAAGGTGTTCGACATTTAATACATAATGAACCCGATGATAAATGGTTGTTGCAAGATACAGTGATGGAGAGTTTAAAAATGTTAGCTCATTATCAATTGACTTATGATATTGTAGGCGTCAAGGAAGCGCATATCCAATCAGCCATAAAAATAGCGGATACCATTCCTTCCTTGTCCTTGGTCTTGGATCATTTATATAATCCTCCTCTGTCTAATCCAAATGGGATGGATCAATGGCGCGTTCAAATGAAAGAAGCTTCGCAGTATAAAAATATATTTGCAAAAATTTCAGGATTAGGAACGCAGGTAGGTCCTGTTGAAACATGGACTGGGCAAGATGTTCAGCCTGCGGTCGAATATGCGCTTGAATTATTTGGAGTGGATCGATGTTTTTGTGGGGGTGATTGGCCCGTTTCCTTATTAGCCGGTAGTTACGAAAAGACGATTCAAATTTATCGATCTATCATTGAAAATAGTTTGTCTATAGTAGATCAAGAAAAAGTGTTCAATATCAATGCAAGTTTATTTTATAAACTATAATTACACTTCGGTGAGTAGGCTTTTACCTAACAACGCTTTTACTGTTTCTACAATTGCGTTGGCGTCATAGTGACATTCGTTTTGTAATTCCTTTAAACTACCATGTTCTACGATACTATCTGGAATACCCAGCATTTTTATTTTTGCAGTGTATTGATGTTCATTCATGAATTCTAAAATTGACGAACCAAAACCACCTACCACTGTTGCGTCTTCTACAGTAATGATCATTGAATAATTTTGGAATACTTCATGTAATAATGCCTCATCCATTGGTTTTACAAATCTAATATCATAATGAGCAGGATCAATGCCTTCGGGGCGTAACTGGCGAATTGCAGTTTGTGCAAAATTACCAGGATGTCCAAAACTTAAAATGGCAATATCCTTTCCGTCTTTCAATTTTCTTCCTTTCCCTATTTCAATTTTTTCAAATGGTTTTTGCCAATCCACCATGACGCCTTCGCCGCGAGGATAACGAATCACAAAAGGCAATAGGGTATCGGGTAATTGTGCGGTGTACATTAAATTGCGTAATTCTTGCTCGTTCATTGGAGCACTGATAATCATATTAGGAATACATCTAAAAAAAGCAATATCATAACAACCATGATGCGTAGGTCCATCTTCGCCCACTAAGCCTGCTCGATCTAAACAAAATACGACTGGTAATTTTTGAATTGCAACGTCATGTATTACTTGATCATATGCACGTTGCATAAATGAAGAATAAATATTACAAAACACTTTGATGCCTTGTGTGGCAAGACCAGCACTTAATGTAACTGCATGTTGTTCGCAAATACCCACATCAAATGCACGATGCGGCATTTCATCCATCATAAATTTAAGAGAGGAACCACTTGGCATTGCAGGTGTGACAGCCATGATTTGAGGATTCACTTTTGCTAATTCAAGAATAGAGTGTCCAAAAACATCTTGGTATTTAGGCGGCTGTGGCGTCTCAATTTTCTTTTTAAGAATTTCACCTGTTAATTTATCAAACAAACCAGGCGCATGCCATTTGGTTTGATCTTTTTCGGCTAAAGCATATCCTTTACCTTTCACAGTAATGATATGAAGTAATTTAGGTCCTGGAATTTCTTTTAAGTCCTTTAAGGTATCTACTAAATTGGCAATATTATGACCATCGATTGGTCCAAAGTACCTTAGTTGTAATGCTTCAAAAATATTACTGCTTTTGGAAACCACTCCTTTCAAACTCGCTTCCAATTTGGATGCCATATCACGCGTAAACTTTTTTCCTATTGGGAGTTTTCCCATTAAACTCCAAATCTCATCTCTCACTTTATTATAAGTGGGAGATGTACTAATATCTGTTAAGTATTCCCTTAATGCACCCACATTTGGATCGATACTCATATTGTTATCGTTCAAAATAATTAGGACATCGCTGTCTGCTACACCTGCATGGTTCATTGCTTCAAAAGCCATTCCTGCTGTCATAGATCCATCTCCAATAATAGCAACGGACTTTCTATTCTCTCCTTTGTATTTCGCAGCCATGGCCATTCCTAGAGCGGCTGAGATAGAAGTAGATGAATGACCAACACCAAAAGTATCATATTCGCTTTCACTTCGTTTTGGGAAACCACTAAGGCCCTTGTACTTTCGATTTGTCACAAATTGATCGCGACGACCTGTTAAGATTTTGTGACCATAGGCTTGATGCCCAACATCCCATACTAACTGATCGTAAGGAGTATTGTACACATAATGCAATGCAACACTTAATTCCACCACGCCAAGGCTGGCCGAAAAATGACCCCCATGGATGCTCACTATATCAATGATATATTGTCTCAATTCATCGCAAACCTGATGCAATTGCTCCCTAGATACTTTTTTCAAGTCCTGAGGTGTATTGATTGAATTTAAAAGGGGGCCTGCTGTTATTTGCATTAACTATAATTGGTATGTAAAAGTAAGTTAATAACATAAATTTATGGCAAAAGTTTAAAATGACGAAAATCAGTTGCCGTGCAACTAGCTATTAGACCATTGGTCCAAAAGAAAAGCCTTTTACAGCATGAATTTGAGTAAATTTGATAAGATGAAAAAGAAAGCGTCAAGATATTGGATTTGTCAAATTTTAGGATGGTTAAGCTATGGGTTAACGCTCATATTTTTTTCCTATATTCTAGAGAAACAGTTAAGCCCTGTATTTTATCCTAGGATGGTAATTAATATTTTATTAGGACTTGGCTTAACTCATTTGCTGAGGGTTTTTATGGTTAAAAAAGGCTTACGCCCGCCCATGGCATACAATCAGTGGTGGAGAATATTAATGTTGTTTTTTGCTTACACTATTTTATATAGTTTTTTGATCAGTAGTATTTTTGAAATTTTTAAATTGTATGATGCGGGTCGTAAAATGACCCATTATGTTTTGCCAGATTTATCTTTTCAAAATATAATTACCGAATGGAGTCCAGCTCGAGTAACAAAGCGATTTTTAATAAGTCTTGTTTTTGATACACCTATTTCTGTGATTTGGATATCAGTATATATGTTATGGCACTTTATTGAATTTAGTAATTCTGAAGCCATCAATAAAATTAAACTTGAATCATTAATTAAGGAGTTAGAATTAAGGACTATTAAATCACAAATTAATCCTCATTTTATTTTTAATGCACTTAATAGTATTCGGGCGTTAGTGGATGAAAACCCTACAAGAGCAAGGCAAGCTATTACCGAATTGAGTAATATTTTAAGAAGTAGTATTCAAGTAGATAAAATTGAAATTACAAGCCTTGAAAAAGAATTAGCAATAGTGAAGGATTATTTAGCATTGGAGTACATTCGATTTGAAGATAGATTAAATGTGGTGTACGAAATTGAAGCGGCTACTTTGCAAAATAAGGTACCTCCTATGATGTTACAAACCTTGGTGGAGAATGCAATTAAACATGGTTTAAGTAAACAGCCTGGAACCTGTCTTATTAAAATAGTTTCTAAATTTGACCAAGATAAACATGTCTTATTAGTTCAAAATTCGGGCGTGTTGGAAAAAGTGGAAAAGGATGGCTTTGGATTGCAAAGTACAAGGGAGCGATTAAATATTTTATATCGCGGCATGGCCGAATTTGAAATATATCAATGTGAACCCAATCAGGTAACCGCCAAATTGGTGATACCTATTTCAATATCAAATAACTAATTGTATGCCTATTACAGCCATTATCATTGATGATGAAAGATTAGCCCGTAATGAGCTTAAAAAATTATTGGAACAACATCCTGAAATTCAAATCATAGATGAGGCCAGTAGTGTGGATGAGGGTGTAGAAAAAATTGATATGGCACGTCCTGATTTAATTTTTTTAGACATTCAAATGCCTGGCAAAACAGGGTTTGATTTATTAGCAGAAATAGAAAAATCGCCAAAAGTAATTTTCACTACTGCTTTTGATGAGTTTGCGTTAAAGGCATTTGAAGTGAATGCTTTGGATTATTTATTAAAACCAATTGATCCCAATCGATTAAGTGACGCAATACAAAAATTACAAACAGAAATATCTTTAGAGCAGGCAAGTCTATTGGGAACAACCCGAGGGCCTTTGTCAGAAGCAGACCAAGTATTTGTAAAAGATGGCGAAAAATGCTGGTTTGTTAAATTATCAGAAATTAGATTATTTGAAAGTGTAGGCAACTATGCTAAAGTTTATTTTTCAACTAATAAACCGCTTATCTTAAAATCTTTAAATGCTTTAGAAGACAGGTTAGACGATCATGTATTTTTCAGAGCCAATCGTAAGCATATTATTAATTTACATTGGATTGAAAAAATAGAGCCTTATTTTAATGGAGGCTTATTGGTGGAACTAAAGGGAGGTGAAAAAATTGAAATCAGTCGCCGTCAAACAGTTAAGTTTAAGGAGATGATGAGCTTCTAATGATTCAGACTATGGATGGCCTCGGAGATGGATTGGATTAAATTGGGGTCTTTTTCCACTGCGTTCCCCACCACAATAATATCAGCGCCTGCAATACAATTTTCCTTTGCTTTTTCGGGGGTGGTAATTCCGCCGCCAATGATTAATGGAATTTTGATATGTTGACTAACCTTTTGAATCATATTTGACGCAATGGCCTTTTGAGCACCACTACCAGCATCCATATAAATTAACTTTAACCCCAACATTTCGCCTGCCATCGCTGTACATAATGCAATATCATTTTTATTGGAAGGGATGGGGTTGGAATTAGATATATAAGAAACGGTGGTTGGAGTGCCTCCATCAATTAGCATATAACCTACTGAGATAATTTCAAGCCCTGATTTTTTTATAAAGGGAGCACTAGTGACATGTTGCCCAATCAATAGTTCGGCATTCCTTCCAGATATCAATGAAAGGTATAAAAGGGCATCTGCCTTGGGAGTAATCTGGTCGGGTGATCCAGGAAATAAAATAACTGGAATGGAACATTGCTTTTTAATATTTGCAACAACAGCATCTAAGGTATCTGTTACTACCAAGCTTCCGCCAACAAAAAAATAATCCACTTTTGCTTTTACTGCAATAGCAATTGTTTGGTTTAAACTTGCATCATTAATTTTATCGGGGTCAATTAAAACAGCAAATGCTTTTTGGGAACTTGATTTCCCTTGAGTAATAATATCGTAAATTTTATTTGACATTTTGAATGCCCGTGTAAGGTGCAATATTTTTTCCAAAATAGCACATAAAATGGAGGTAAAAAACTAGTTATTTTATAAATTATTCACCCCCAAGAGTCCTTTTAAGGTAGGAGGAGGGCTTGCCAATAAAAGTAATCTATATTGCTTTAATATCAACAGCATTAAGGGTTCTGTGATAAATACTAAAAATTTCAAACATCCAAGGTTTTTTTTTCGCAGAAACTAACATGGCTTGGGGATAAATCGCCAAAATCAAGTGGGATATAGGGTTTAAAATAATCCACATTTCTTTTCCACAGCTGTTGATATTTCCATGATTGAAGTATGGTTTTAGAAAGATATTTTCGTATACCCATCAAGGTTTTTGAAAAACCTAGTGGGATAACCTACTAACATCCTAAATAGAATAGAACATGGCTACTCCAAAAACAAAAACGGGTTTGCAATTTACCCGCCGCTTTACTAAAGAGAATGTTTCTCCATTCGATCAATTCGAGTATGATTACAGAGACAGCATTATTAAAAATCCAAATGGTGAGAAAGTATTTGAAATGACCAATGTGGAAGTTCCAAAACAATGGAGCCAGATTGCAACAGATATTTTAGCACAAAAGTATTTTAGAAAAGCGGGTGTTCCACAACCGGATGGTTCATTAGGTCGTGAAACAACAGTGAAGCAAGTAGCGCATCGTATGGCTAATTGTTGGAGAGTGTGGGGAGAGCGATATGGTTATTTTGCTACTGAAAAAGATGCACAAGTATTTTATGAGGAGTTAGTATATAGTATTTTAAATCAAGCATGTGTTCCTAATTCACCACAATGGTTTAATACAGGGTTACATGAAAGTTATGGTATCACAGGTGGTGCACAAGGGCACTATTATGTAGATCCTATCGATAAACAATTAAAAAGATCAACAAGTGCTTATGAGCGTCCACAACCTCACGCTTGCTTTATCTTAAGCGTAAGTGATGATTTAGTGAACGAAGGCGGTATTATGGATTTATGGACAAGAGAAGCAAGAATTTTTAAATATGGTTCTGGTGTGGGTACTAACTTTTCTCAAATCAGAGGAGCTAATGAAAAATTAAGCGGTGGCGGATCATCAAGTGGTTTAATGAGCTTCTTGAAAATTGGTGACCGTGCAGCAGGTGCGATCAAAAGTGGTGGTACTACACGTCGTGCTGCTAAGATGGTTTGTTTGGATTTAGACCATCCAGAAGTAATGGATTTTATTAACTGGAAAGTAAAAGAAGAAGATAAAGTAGCTGCATTAATAGCGGCTGGTTATGACAACGGATATGAAGGAGAAGCTTACGCAACAGTGTCTGGCCAAAACTCCAATAACTCTGTACGTATTCCAAATAGCTTCTTTAAAGCATTGTCTGAAAATGGCAACTGGGAATTAAAAGCAAGAACCGATGGCCGTGTGATGCAATCTATCCCTGCTCGTGAAGTATGGGATCAAATTGCAAATGCTGCATGGCGTTGCGCTGATCCAGGTACACAATATGATACTACTATTAACGAGTGGCATACTTGTCCAAAAGGGGGACGAATCAATGCGTCTAACCCATGTTCAGAATATATGTTCTTGGACAATACGGCATGTAACTTAGCTTCCATCAACTTGCGTAAATTCTTCAACGAGTCTGACAATAGTTTTGATGTAACTGGTTTTGAATATACTACAAGATTATGGCAGACTGTATTAGAAGTTTCTATTTTAATGGCGCAGTTCCCTTCTAAAGAAGTAGCACAATTATCTTATGACTACAGAACTACAGGTTTAGGTTTTGCCAACCTTGGTTCTATGTTAATGGTAAGTGGTATTGCTTACGATAGCGAACAAGCGCGTGGTATTGCAGGTGCCATCACCGCCATCATGACGGGTGTGGCATACAAGACATCTGCAGAGATGGCATCCTTCTTAGGAGCCTTCGATAGATACGAAGAAAATAAAGAAGACATGTTACGTGTTATGCGTAATCACCGTGCGGCTGCCTATGATGCAGAAGACGCTTATGTAGGTATTGAAATTAAACCACAAGGAATTAAAGCACAATACACACCTGATTATTTATTAAAAGCAGCGACCAAGGCTTGGGATGATGCAGTACAATTAGGAGAAAAATACGGATATCGTAATGCGCAAACAACTGTTATCGCTCCAACAGGAACGATTGGTTTGGTAATGGATTGTGATACAACAGGTGTGGAGCCAGATTTTGCTTTAGTGAAATTTAAAAAATTATCGGGTGGTGGATACTTTAAAATTATCAACCAATCGGTACCTCAATCATTAAAGAATTTAGGATATTCTCAAGCTGAAAATGATGCCATTGTAAACTTTGCTGTAGGACATGCAAGTTTTGCAGGTGCGCCATTCATTAATAATGAATCCTTATTAGCGAAAGGATTTACGCAAGAAGAAATTACAAAATTAAATGGGGCAGCTAAATCTGCTTTTGAAATTGGATTTATTTTTAACCGTTTCACATTAGGTGATGCTTGTTTAACAAGATTAGGTTTTAAAGAAGAAGTATTCGCAGATTGGAGTTTTAATTTATTAGAAGCTTTAGGATTTAGCGAAGATCAAATAGATGCTGCCAACGATTATGTTTGCGGAACAATGACCGTAGAAGGTGCGCCAGCATTGAAAGAAGAGCATTTGTCCATATTTGATTGCGCCAATAAAAATGGTAAAAAAGGAGAAAGATATATTCACGCACACGGACATATTAGAATGATGGCTGCTTGTCAACCCTTCTTATCTGGTGCGATTTCTAAAACAATCAATCTTCCAAACGAAGCTACAGTTGAAGAAATTGCAGATAGCTATTTGATGAGTTGGACATTAGGATTAAAAGCGAATGCTATATATCGTGATGGTTCAAAATTAAGCCAACCATTAAGTACAAAATCTGATAAGAAGAAAAAAACAGACACTTCGGTTGAAGAAGAACTAAGTGCAGAAGGCGGTTCTCAATTAGTAGACTTGAGCAAGCTTAATGTAGATGAGTTATTAGAAGAGGTTCAAAAAAGAATGTCTGCTTCAACAGATACTAAGTTTAAACGTCAATTGTCTCGTATTGTTGAACGCAAATCATTGCCAGCAAAACGCAGAGGCTTTACACAAAAAGCAAGAATCGGTGGTCAAGTTTTATTTTTAAGAACAGGTGAGTATAATGATAACACTTTAGGTGAAATATTTATTGACTTAGCTAAAGAAGGTTCAACCCTTCGTAGTTTGATGAACTGCTTTGCAATCTCTATTTCAGTTGGCTTACAGTATGGTGTTCCTTTAGAAGAGTTTGTTGAAAAATTTGTGTTTACTAAGTTTGAACCATCAGGCATGGTAGACCATCCAAATATCAAAACAACTACTTCGATCGTTGACTTTATATTCCGTGCTTTAGCGTATGAATATTTAGGCCGTACGGATTTGGTGCATGTATTAGATAAACCTTCAGTTGAAAATTTAGGCGAGGAGGGCGATATTACATTAGTGGGAAAGCCTGAACTTAGTAGCATTCGCGTTACAGCACCTACGGCAGCTCCAGTAGCGAAAGCCAATGTAGCTGTAGCCGTTAACGAAGGTGGTTCAATGGACAATGTAACTGCAGCGGCGAAAAGCATGCAAAGCGATGCGCCTGCTTGTAGCACTTGCGGACATATTACCATCAGAAGTGGAACTTGTTATAAATGTTTAAACTGCGGAACAAGCATGGGCTGTTCTTAATTAAGTTTCATATGATTTTTAATCCCCACCTGTTAACGGGTGGGGATTTTTATTTCCATCCTTTTTTTTGTTTTTACTCCCGTTTTTTCTTTAAATTCATTCTTTAATTTATATAGCAAAAACGATTGCCTTATGTCCAATTTTCAAGTAAAAATAGCCTCTAAAAATTATGACGCTGTAATTGTCGGATCAGGTGCTGGTGGTGGAATGGCAGCCTATGTTTTATCCAAAGCAGGACTCAAAGTTTGTTTGTTGGAAGCAGGTCCTGAATTTGATCCTGCAAAAAATTCTGCGCAATTAAAAAATCCATGGGATTCTCCTCGTCGTGGAGCAAGTACAAAGATGCGCCCCTTTGGCGATTTTGATGCATCCTATTGGGGTTGGGAAATAGATGGAGAGCCTTATACTCAAACACCAGGAAGCGATAAATTTGAGTGGTGGAGAGCTAGAATGGTTGGGGGTCGTACCAATCATTGGGGTCGTATTTCACTTCGTTTTGGACCGCGTGATTTTAAAAGAAAAAGTATTGATGGCCTAGGAGATGATTGGCCAATAGGATACGAGGACATCAAACCGTATTATGATAAAATTGATAAATTAATTGGCGTATATGGTACCAACGAAGGATTAGCAAATGATCCAGATGGCATCTTTTTACCTCCTCCTAAACCAAGGTTGCATGAATTGATGTTTAAGAAAGCGGCTACTGGAATTAACATTCCAGTGATTCCTTCTCGTTTGTCTATTCTTACCAAAAAAATAAATGATGATCGCGGGGTTTGTTTTTATTGCGGTCAATGTAATCGTTCTTGTAAAGTTTATGGCGATTTTTCATCTTCTTCAGTATTAGTGCGACCTGCTTTATTAACTGGTAATGTAGATTTAATTACGGGCGCCATGGCGCGTGAAGTTATTACAGACAGAGAGGGTAAGGCTGTAGGCGTATCCTATGTAAATAAAATGGATAGACAAGAATATCAAATCAATGCAAAAGTGGTCGTATTAGGAGCAAGTACTTGCGAAACCGCTCGTTTGTTATTGAATTCAAAATCCTCTAAACATCCAAATGGATTAGCCAATAGCTCGGGTGTAGTAGGACATTATTTACATGATTCAACCGGTGCTGCATTAGGGGGTGTAATTCCAAGTTTATTTGGCCGCAAGCGTTATAACGAAGATGGAGTTGGTGGTATGCATGTGTATACACCATGGTGGTTAGATAATAAAAAATTAAATTTCCCACGCGGATACCATATTGAATATTGGGGTGGTATGAGTCAACCTGGATATGGTTTTGGTATGGGTCAGCAAGGATTGAACGGTAAGTTTCAAGTGAATGGTAGAACCAAGGAAGCGGGAGGATATGGAGAATCATTAAAAGAAGATGTACGCTTTTTTTATGGCGCTAGTGTAGGAATGGGTGGTCGTGGAGAAGCGGTACCAAGATTCGAAAACCATTGTAAAATTGATCCAGATGTAGTTGATAAATACGGTATTCCTGTTTTAAAATTTGATTGCAAAAATTCAGAATATGAAGTACAGCAAGCAAAGCATATGAAGGAAACCTTCCGTGAAATTATGCATGAAATGGGTGCCGTGATTACTTGGGGAGATCAAGATGATGCAAGTAACAAATATGGTTTATCTAATCCAGGCAATATTATTCATGAAGCAGGAACAGTGCGTATGGGCTCGGATAAAAAAACATCTGCATTAAATGCATTTGGACAAGCACATGATTGTAAAAATTTATTCTGTGTAGATGGTTCTGTTTTTACTTCACAGGCAGATAAAAACATTACATGGACAATTTTAGCATTATCAATGCGTACATCAGAGTATATATTAGATCAACTTCAAAAACATAATATCTAAGACATCATTTAAAAATGTTGTACTAGAAAAAATAAAATTAAATACTATGGACAGAAGAAAATCCATCAAAGCAATGCTCGTAGGAACAGTTTCAGCAACTGTTTTAATAGAAGCTTGTAAAAATACCAATACCACTGTTGCCGAAGTGAATATGGACGATCGTATGCAGGAGGAAAAAGATTACCTCGTAAAGGTCAATGCGGCACCTACTTTTTTTGATGCTCATGAAATGGCCACCATCACTGTACTTGGGGATATTATTATGCCAAAGGACGCAGTCAGTGGATCGGCGTCAGATGCAAAAGTGCCAGCTTTTATTGAATTTATTGTAAAGGATATGCCTGATCATCAAGTGCCCGTTCGTGGTGGTTTAAGATGGTTAGACTTACATTGTTATAAGCAACATGAAAAAGCATTTATCGAATGTACTAAAGCACAACAATTAAGTATCGTTGATGAAATTGCTTATCCAAATAAAGCAAAACCAGAAGTAGCACAAGGGGTTAGCTTTTTTAATAAAATGCGCGATCTTGTCACCACTGGTTTTTACACTTCTGAAATTGGCGTAAAGGATTTAGGTTATATGGGTAATGTACCTAACCAATGGAACGGCGTGCCAGATGATGTTTTAAAACATCATGGTTTGGCTTATACCGAAAAAGAATTAAAAGAATGTATTAGCTATTCATAGTTAATGCTACAAATAAAAAAAGGTCCTCCCGAAATATCGAGAGGACCTTTTTTATAAATATGATTAATGCTTAGCTGATGGTGCTGCCTGCTGCAATAGCATCTTGAGGTTGTACAAAATATAATTTTCCATTGGCGTCTTCGGCCAATAAAATCATTCCCTTGCTTTCAATACCACGCATTTTACGGGGCGCTAAATTAGCCACCACCACTACTTGCTTTCCTATCAGTTCCTCAGGATTAAAATGCATTGCGATGCCAGATAAGATGGTTCTCTTTTCAAAACCAAGGTCCACTTCAAGTTGTAAAAGCTTATCTGCTTTTTCTACTTTTTTGGCTTCCAAAATGGTGCCTACGCGTAAATCAACTTTACCAAAGTCGTCAAAAACGATCTCAGGTTTTAAAGCTTTTGCGTTACCGTCGGCCGTCATGTTTGCGTCGGGTGTTGTGTTTGTATCCATCGTATTTTTTTTCTGAGTTAGGTTGCTGCGCAACTGCGTTAATTCTGCTTCAATTTCCTCATCTTCAATTTTTCTAAATAATAATTCAGGGGCGCGTAAGGTATAACCCACTTTTAATAAATTAAAATTACCCGCATTTTCCCAAGCCAGCATTTTATCGACCACCTTCATCAAGTAGCACATTTTTTTTGCTGTAAAAGGTAAAAAAGGATTTACTAAAATGGCTAAGTTGGCACACAACTGTAAACAAGCGTGCATGCAATTGTCAATTTTTGCTTGTGCCGTTGGATCGGTATCAATACTTTTAGCTAAAATCCAGGGTTCTTTTTTCTGCATGTACTGATTGCCTATTCGCGCTAGGTTAATCACTTCAAATTGAGCTTCTCTAAATTTATATAACTCAAGTAGCTCAGTTATTTTTTCTTTACTGTCTTTCACACTTTGTAAAATAGACTCATCTTCCGCATCTAAAAATTCAGTATGTATTTTAGGTACTTTCCCATTGCATAATTTATGCATCAATACCCATGTTCTGTTAACAAAATTGGCAAAAATGCTTACTAATTCACCATTCACCGATTCTTGAAATCCTTTCCAAGTAAATTCGCTGTCCTTGGATTCTGGTGCAATAGCAGTTAAATAAAAGCGCAAACTATCAGCTAATCCAGTACCCCCATTTTCTTTTTTAATCCAATGGTTAATATAATCGTCCATCTCAATACTCCAACCTTTGGAAGTACTCATTTTATCGCCTTCTAAATTCATGAATTCATTTGCAGGCACATTTTCTGGTAAAATATGACCATGCAATTTTAACATGATAGGAAAAATTATACAATGAAAAACAATATTGTCTTTGCCAATAAAATGCACCAATTTGGTTTCGGAATCATTCCAATAGGGTGACCAATCCCTTCCATTATTCAATGCCCATTGTTTTGTTGCACTAATGTATCCAATGGGAGCATCAAACCAAACATATAATACTTTTCCATCACCACCCGCAACGGGTACTTTCACACCCCAGTCTAGGTCACGAGTCACTGCCCTTGCTTGCAATCCACCTTCAATCCAACTTTTACATTGGCCTACAACTGCCGCTCGCCAATCATTGGCATGTGTTTTTAAAATCCAATCGCGTAAAAAATCTTCATGTTTATTTAAAGGCAAATACCAATGCGTTGTTTCTTTTTTAATCGGTGAATTTCCACTTAAGGTACTCACTGGATTAATTAATTCTTCGGGGCTTAAGCTTTTACCACACTTTTCACATTGGTCACCATAAGCTTCATTATGTCCACAGTTGGGGCAGGTCCCTTTAATATACCTGTCTGCTAAAAATTGATTGGCTGCTTCGTCAAAATATTGCAAAGAGGTTTTAGTTTCTAAATCTCCTTTTGCTTCTAGATCTTTAAAAAAGGCACTAGCAGTTTCATGGTGTAAAGCATCGCTTGTGCGATGGTAAATATCAAATTCAATTCCTAAGTCCTTAAAATTTTGCTCAATGATGGGATGGTACTTATCAATAATGGCTTGCGCAGTGGTCCCTTCCTTGGTAGCTTGAATGGGAATGGCAGTGCCATGTTCGTCACTTCCGCATACAAAAACAACATCTCTATTTTGAGCTTTCAAATATCGTACATAGATATCCGCTGGTAAGTAAGCACCTGCTAAATGACCAATATGCTTTAAACCATTGGCATAAGGCAGGGCAGCGGTAATCAAATATCTTTTTGGCGTGTTCATTGCTGCAAAAGTACTTAATTTGTGTTATGATTCAACCGCCCAACCTCTTTCCTGGAGACACTATTGGAATCACCTGTCCAGCAGGATCTATCGCATTGGAAAAGGTCCAAAATTGTATCCAAACCCTTGAGAAATGGGGTTTTCAAGTAAAAGTGGGCAAAACAGTAGGTAGCCAACAGGATTGTTTTTCGGCTACTGACCAAAAAAGAGCCGCCGAATTGCAACAAATGTTAGACGATCAAAACATCAAAGCGGTCCTTTGTGCAAGGGGTGGATATGGCCTTAGCCGTATTATTAATCAACTTCAATTTTCGGGGTTTAACCAATCGCCTAAATGGGTCATTGGATTTAGTGATATTACGGTGTTACATGCTGCTATCCAAAAACAAAACACAATGAGTATTCATGGACCCATGGCAGCCGCTTTTAGTAAAGGTGTGGAGGGTGCGCCATTTATTGCGTCTTTAAAAAATTGCTTAGTCGGGAAAAGTCAAATGATACAAGCAAATACTCATTCATTAAATACCCCAGGTTCCGCTACTGCGCCGCTTATTGGAGGTAATTTATGTATGATGGCACATTTAATTGGCTCCTCCATTTCACTAGATACAAAGGGTAAAATATTATTTATTGAAGAAGTAGGCGAAGCGCATTATAATATTGATCGAATGATGATTCAATGTAAAAATGCGGGATTGTTTGAAGGGTTGGCAGGAGTGGTAGTGGGCGGATTTACCGAATTAAAAGATAAGGCAGATCAGTTTGGTGCTACTGCTTATGAAATTATAAAAGGGCATCTTGTTCATGAATCTTTTCCAATCTGTTTTAATTTCCCAATAAGCCATGCTTTACAAAATTATGCAATAAAAGAAGGTGGGACGTACCAATTGGAAGTAAAACCAACGGGGAGCAGTTTGACTGAGCTATAAATTCTGCTTATATATTTTTATTCTAGAATCTATTAAACTTGCGTTAATATTAAGCCTCTAACACCTAGGCATCTAAATATTGTATTAAATTTGTGTAAATAAATTCGAAAGCTATGAAAAAGTCAGTTTTCTCTTTTTTTATTGCCCTATTGATTGGAGGTCAAATGGGTTGGGCGCAGTCCTATGTTGCTGCTGCGATCGAAAAAACCGATAAGGAGTCAATGCAGTATGAGATTTTAGGAAAAGTGGGAAGTCGCTATTGGGTGTTTAAAAAAAATGACGGTATTTCAACTATTGCACAGTATAATGATCAAATGCAATTAGTGAAGCAAAATGATTTGGCTTTTTTACCAAAGGGTTTAAATGGATTGGAGTTTATAGCAAATGCAGATCATGTTTTTGTTTTTTATCAAATACAAATAAAAACGACAGTGTATGCGGCCTTGGCAAAATTAAATGCAGATGGTCAGTTAATAGGGGAGCCTAAAATATTGGATACTGCCGAAAAAATTAGACCAGGCGCTGGCACTAAGGTTTTTAATTTATTACAAAGCGATGACCATAAAAAAATATTATTATTTAGTGTAAACACAACTAAAGCGTCTGCAATAAAAGTTAAAACACTTTCATTTGATAATAATTTTACAAAAATCGGAGAATCCGAAATAACGGTGAGTGCTCAAAATAAAAAAAGCGCACTTTCTGATTTTGCATTAGATAATCAAGGAAATTTATTTTGCTTACGAAATATGACTCAAGCCGATATGGCTCCTGCCGTAAGTTTATTGTATTTGTCAGCCGATGGCAAGGAAGTGATTGAATCAGCTATTGTGAATAATAGTTTATTGTTGGATAATATAAGACTCAAGATAGATAATGAAAAAGGGCATGTGATTTTAAATTCTTTTTATGCTACTGAAAAAAGAGGACATGTGGAAGGATTGTATTCTTATTTATGGGACATTGCTTCAAAAAAAGAAATCCTAACCAATGCCAATCGATTTACTGATTTCAACAGAGGAGCGGTCTCAAGTAAACGAAATTTAAAAGATGTATTTGATACTTATTATTTAGATAGAGTTACAACACAAGGGGATGGCAGTTATGTGGTGATAGCCGAAGCTGCTGATTCCTATTCTAATCAGAACAGCTATTTTTCAAGATGGGATTTTTATTATGGGGGTGCATTTTACAATCCATATATGTTTAACTATTGGAATAGGCCTTTTGGTTTTTATCCCTGGGCTAGATTTGGATGGGGCATGAGTCCATGGTCGTTTAATGTTTGGGGTAATCCTTTCGCATTTTATGGGTATCCATCAGTGACTTATAATGCAAATAAAATATCATTATTATCTTTTGATGATAAAGGAAATCTACAATCCATTAAAACCATCGACAAATCACAATCAGATTTAAATGTTGATCAGTTTATTGGTTATGGCACCATCGAAAATAAGGAGGGGGTTCATTTTATCTACCACCAAAAACAAAAAGGTAAGCATGAGCTGGTATTTAACAGCTTAAGTAAAAAAGGTCAGTTGGAAAAGGGCATGGTAGTCATGGCCAATGAAAAAAATTATGAATGGATGCCAAGAATGTTAAAGCAAGTAGGTGACAATGAAGCAATTTTACCATATCAGTATAAAAGTAAAATTGGTTTTGCTAAAGTTCAATTTAAATAATTCATTGTGGTTTTTTTATATAGAGATAAGTCCGATATTAATTTAATTTTTATACTTATATTAAGTGTAATGGTGCATTTTCATCAATGGATGACACCGCCCATTGTAGTTGCAACCGAATCGGATGGTTTATTAGCCAATTTTTTAATTCATTATGTTAAGCCACTATCTCCTTTGGTACTTGGTTTATTTTTTCAGGTGCTTATCTTAAGTCAAGCCATCAGATTAAATGTTTTGTTGAGTCAATTCAAAATGTTTCAACAAGTAAGTTATTTACCAGCGTTTACTTATATCTTATTAACTGCACTTTTTCCTTATTGGGATGTGATTAGTGCGGGCTTAATTGCCAATACATTGGTGATTTGGATATTAATAAAATTATTAAGGTTGTATGATCAAACCCAACCCAAAACCCTTGAATTTAATATTGGATTAATTGTTGGAGGTTCTATATTATTATATGAACCCATTGCTATTTTAATTCCAGTTGTTTTATTTGCATTAACCATCATTCGCCCCTTCAAGTTAACAGAATGGCTAGTACTATTAATGGGAATTTTATTACCTTATTATTTTTTATTCGCTTTTATATTTTTAACCAATCAAGGTACAGATTTAAGACATTTTTTACCTAAGTTAGATTGGAAAAATCCGTTGGTTCAGCCCGAATTAAATGTTATTTTAGCCCTAATTGTTATTGGGGTGCAGTTGATAGTAGGTTTTTATTATTGGCAACAACAACAAACCCGATTTATAATACAAGTTCGAAAATATTGGGGGGTATTATTTTTGATACTTTTGGTTTGCTTTTTTCAACCCATCGTTTTTTCGGCACAAGCCTTATATGCATCTGCTATTATTTTAACGCCCCTTACTTGTTTTATTAGTTTTGCCTATACGACCCCTAAAAGACTGCTGATCCCTAATATTTTATTTTGGATGGCCGTTTTGGTTATTGTGTATAACCACCTCGCATAAGTGAAGAATTTACCCTTATTTAGCAGGCATTATTTGTTAACTTTGTACCTTAAATGAATACCCTAAAATCTTAATCTTTATTTTATGAAATTTGGTGTTTTAGTATTTCCCGGATCTAATTGTGACAGAGACATGCAAGATGCATTAGAAAAAGACCTTGGTGCCAAAGTTGAGATGTTGTGGCATAAGGATAGTGATTTGTCCCATTTTACTGAGGAGGATTGCATTGTCCTTCCTGGAGGGTTTTCCTATGGTGATTATTTGCGTTGTGGTGCCATTGCAAAATTTAGTCCTATGATGCAGTCGGTGATCGCATTTGCAAACAAAGGGGGTAAAGTGTTGGGTGTTTGTAATGGCTTTCAAATTTTATGTGAAAGCGGATTATTACCAGGTGCTTTATTGCAAAATGCCAATCAACAATTTATTTGTAAAAATGTATTTATAAAGTCAGACAAAAGCGCAGCACTGCAAATCCCCATTGCGCATGGGGAGGGCAGGTATTTTGCAGATGAAGCCACTTTGAATCATCTTGAAAAAAATAATCAAATTTTATTTAAATATTGTGATGCAGAAGGTAAGGTTGGAGGCACATCTAATCCCAATGGTTCTACTTGGGATATTGCAGGTATTTGTAATGATCAACGCAATGTTTTTGGAATGATGCCGCATCCTGAACGCGCCACTTCTGCTTCCTTGAGCAATATAGATGGCAAAGAAATATTTAAGATACTAGGGTTATTAAATTAAAAATTGTAAATGGTTAATATGAAAAAATATATTTTATTCAGCTTTGTATTCGCAATTAGCTTGGGGCTTCAAGCACAAAGAATGAATCCTGTAAAGTGGACTTTCGAGGCGGTAAAAAAAGCAGATAAACAATACGATATCATTTTGACTGCGAATATTGAAGCGCCTTGGCATATTTATTCTCAACATGTAAAAAATGGCCCTATACCAACGGATATTCAGTTTAAGTCCAACCCACTTGTGCAAATCAAAGGTGAACCAAAGGAATTGGGTAAGTTAGAAAAAATGTATGACAAGAATTTTGATACTGAATTAATGTTTTTTAGTGGTAAAGTGCAATTTGTGCAAGCCATTACATTAAAAGTAGCAAGCAAAACTAAGTTGACAGGGAATATCGAGTATCAAGTTTGTAATGACGAAAAATGTTTGCCTTCTATTAAAATGCCATTTGAAGTAGCTATAAAATAAGGCCCCATTCTAAAAATATTCATTTTGAATAAGATTTATTCTTTCTTGATGAGCGTTGGCTTATTGTTTTTCATGTTGAGCGCTCATGCTCAATCTGAAAATCTCGTAAAAGTGATAGCGCAAGCGGGTATTGTCAATGATAGTACTTATTCATTAAAGGCCAGCTTGCAATTGGAAAAGGGTTGGCATATATACGGGGATAATCCAGATGGAATTAAAGCACCTAGTTTTTCGATTCAATTAGAATCTGTAAAATTGCAAGCAGCTCCTATTTATTCTAGTCAACCTATTACGCAACCGGACCCAATATTTAAGAATGCAAATGTTTTTATTAATTCATTTGACCTATTTCAAAATTTCAAAATCAATGGCTTTCAGCCAGATAGTGTAAAAGGCATCGTACTTTTAAATGTAGCCAAAGAGGATCAATTTTATGCATTAGAATTACCTTTTTCAGTAGCATTGGCGAATGGGAAAAAAGCAGCGGGCTTTCAAATATTACTACCAAGCAGTTCCACTGCGGCACCCGCCATTGCATGTGGTACCGTGACCACGCATACTAGTGATTCATCAGGGTGGGCAGTGTTTTTATTAGGTTTCTTAGGCGGACTCATTGCCTTAATTACACCATGTGTATTCCCAATGATACCGGTGACGGTTTCCTTTTTTACTAAAAGATCAAAAACAAAAAAACAAGGTATTGTAAATGGTTTATTATACGGGCTAAGTATTTTTTTAATTTATGTTTTAGCAAGTGTTCCCTTTCATGTGATGGGCAATGTGCAGCCAGAAATTTTTAATAGCATTTCTACTAATCCTTGGTTAAATATTATTTTCTTTATCATATTTATCTTTTTTAGTATTTCCTTTTTTGGATTTTTCGAAATCACTTTACCTAGTGGCATTGCAAACAAGGCCGATTCAAAAAGCGGACTAGGAAGTTTGGGAGGTATTTTTTTCATGGCCATCACCTTAGCCATCGTATCTTTTTCATGCACAGGACCCATTTTAGGAACCTTGTTAGTAGGTTCATTGCAAGGAGGCGCTTGGGCATTAACGCAGGGTATGGCTGGTTTTGGTATTGCATTAGCATTGCCTTTTTCTTTGTTTGCGATATTCCCACAATGGCTACAAAGTTTACCTAAGTCGGGTGGTTGGTTGGATACGGTAAAAAAAGTATTAGCATTTTTAGAATTAGCCTTGGCATTTAAATTTTTATCTAATGCCGATTTGGTTCAACATTGGGGTTTATTAAAACGAGAAGTATTTATTGGTATTTGGGCCATCATCAGTGTTGGATTAGCCTTGTATTTAAGGGGTGTCTTATTATTACCACATGATGTTAAAGGTGCTAAAATAAGTAGAGGCCGCAAATGGGCTTCAGATGGTGTCATTATTTTTAGTCTTATTTTATTTTTGGGCATCGCCCCTAAAAATGCATACTTATTAAAATTTTTAAGTGGCTTCCCGCCTCCTACTCATTATAGTTTGTTTGCAGATAAAAAGGACCAACATGGATTGAAAGCCAATGTGGTCAATGATTATGAACAAGCTGTACAATTATCAAAACAACAAAATAAACCCATCCTCATTGATTTTACGGGTTGGGCTTGTGTGAATTGTCGTAAGATGGAAGAAAATATTTGGACCGATCCTGCGGTCATGTCTTATATACAAACTCATTTTATCTTAGTATCATTATACGTGGATGATAAAGCGATGCTGCCAGTAGAAAAAAGGTTTACTTATACCAATAAGTTAGGACAGGCAAAGGACATTAATAGCGTGGGTGATTTGTGGGCTACTTTTCAGTCCGAAAATTTTAATCAAGTCACACAGCCATTATATGTAGTCATGGGCACGGATCAAAAATTAGCCTCCAACCCTGTAGGCTATACTCCTAATGTTGAAGAATATTTGGCTTGGCTACAATGTAGCGCGAATAAAAAATAGCAAATAAAATAATGGAGCTATAAAGTCATACCACGCTCGTTCATCATCTTTCTTAAATTAATTAAGCCATAGCGCATTCTTCCTAAAGCGGTATTGATGCTGCAGTTGGTCATTTGAGCAATTTCTTTAAAACTCAAGTTGGCATAATGTCTTAAAACAATAATTTCTCTTTGCTCTTCGGGTAATAAATCAACCAATGATTGAATATTTTTATGTGTTTGCGAGCGCGTCATTTTATAATCAGCAGGATGATCCGAATGCTTGATGATTTCAAATAAATCTTGATCATCGCTTGTTTTAATAGTAGGTGTTCTTTTTACTTTTCTAAAATGGTCGATACAAAAATTATGAGAAATGCGTAATGCCCAAGGTAAAAACTTCCCTTCCTCGGCATATTTTTTTTGCTTGATGTTATCAATGATTTTTATAAAAATTTCTTGAATCAAATCCTCGGCCAAGTAGCTATCTTTTACCATAAATAAAATGGTATTGTATATTTTTTCTTGGTATCTATCAATTAAAGTGTCAAAGGCGCGGGTATTACCAGCTTGAAAGGATTCAATTAATTCATAATCGGTGAGAAGTATGGTCTTGTTCATGCTTTGTTTTTATAGTAGTTCGGTAGTTAGTATTGGAAAATTACTTGCTAATTGGGTTGTATTTCCACTTGTGGAAAACAAGAAAAATAGTTAAAAGCTATCCACATTTTTAATTCCAAAAGAATCTGCCATTTCCGTCAACCAAATGCCTAGGAATGTGTTAATTTGCTATATGGCTGAGACTAAAAAAGTGAAAAAAGAGCTTAACGGAAATAATGCCATTGAGGTAGTGGGTGCAAGGGTACATAATTTAAAAAATGTCACTGTTTCCTTCCCGCGGAACCAATTTATTGTGGTGACGGGGGTGTCGGGTAGTGGCAAGTCCTCCTTGACTATTGATACCTTATTTGCCGAGGGGCAAAGGCGCTATGCCGAAAGTTTGTCCTCTTATGCAAGGCAGTTTATGTCCCGAATGGGAAAGCCAGATGTGGACTTTATAAAAGGTTTATGTCCTGCCATTGCCATTGAGCAAAAAGTGGTTACGCGCACCCCGCGCAGTACAGTGGGCAGCATGACCGAGATTTATGATTATTTGAGGGTTTTTTATGCACGAGTGGGAAAAACCATATCTCCCATAAGTGGCGAGGAGGTTAAAAAGCAGGATGTGCAAGATGTGCTGTCCTTTATTCAAAAAGGAAAGACAGGCGATAAGATGGTCATCATTGTTCCTTTTAAGCAACAAGCCAAAAGAGACATACAGGAGGAGCTGAATATTTTAATGCAGAAAGGATTTACTAGAATTTATATAAGGGCATCCAATAAAACAACCGCTCCTATCATCTTAAGAATCGAGGATGCCTTGGCGAAAACTAAAACAGAATTAACCAAAACAATAAAGGGGCAGGAAGTATATGTGTTAATTGATAGGGTGGTGGTGAAAAATTTTGACGAGGATGATATTCACCGATTGAGTGATTCCATTGGAACAGCATTTTATGAAGGAGAAGGTTTGTTGTGGGTAGAACAAAATGAAACCATATTAAAATCCTTTAATAATAAGTTCACATTAGACGGTATTGAGTTTGATGAGCCAAGCCCTAATTTATTTTCATTCAACAATCCTTATGGGGCATGTCCCACTTGTGAAGGATATAGTCAAGTGTTGGGCATTGATGAAAATTTAGTGATTCCAAATATTAATTTATCGGTGTATGATGGAGCGGTGGCTCCATGGAAAGGTGAAAAATTAATTTGGTGGAAGGATCAGTTTGTGAAAGAAGCAGGAAAAGCTGGATTCCCCATTCATCAGCCAATTTATAAATTAACTAAGACGCAAGTAGCACAGTTGTGGAAGGGGGTTGGTAAGGCACTTGGGATAGATGCTTTTTTTGCAGATGTAAAAGCACATTTATATAAAGTACAATTTAGAGTGTTGTTAAGTAGGTATCGAGGACGAACCAATTGTCCCGATTGCGAAGGTCACCGAGTTCGTAAGGAAGCTTTATATGTTAAAATTGCTGGAAAACATATTGGCGAATTATGTGCAATGCCGGTTAAAGATTTGCAGTTATGGTTTACGACCTTAAAATTATCGGCACATGATGCGCAAATTGCTAAAAGATTATTAATTGAGTTGGAGCAACGCATACAAACCTTAATGGATGTGGGTTTGGGCTATTTAACATTAAGTAGGTTGGCCAATAGTTTGAGTGGAGGTGAAAGTCAAAGAATACAATTAACAAGATGCTTGGGTAGTAATTTAACCAACTCCTTATATATTTTAGATGAACCAAGTATTGGATTGCATTCAAGAGATACCGAAAGATTAATTAAGGTGTTGCAAAATTTAAGAGACTTAGGCAATACAGTAGTGGTCGTGGAGCATGATGAACAAATTATGCGACATGCCGATCATATTATTGACATGGGGCCTTTAGCGGCACATTTAGGTGGAGAAGTAGTAGCAGCAGGTAATGCCACAGCATTAATAAAAGACAAGGAAAGTTTAACTGGTAAATATTTGAGTGGTGTTTTAAAAATACAGGTGCCAGATAAAACAAGAATTCCTAAATATCATATCAATATTGAAGGAGCCCATTTACATAATTTAAAAAACATTGATGTTCAATTCCCATTGCATAGTTTGTGTGTAGTGAGTGGGGTAAGTGGAAGCGGAAAAACCACATTGGTGAAACAGGTATTGTATAATGCATTATTAAAAGCCAAGCTACTGCCTACCGAAATAGTGGGAGGATATCATGCAATCAATGGCGACTTGCATTTAATAGACCAAATTGAAATGGTAGATCAAAATCCAATTGGAAAGTCGTCGCGTAGTAACCCTGTTACATATATAAAAGCATATGATGCCATTCGTGATGTGTATTCCAAGCAAGCACTATCAAAAATTAGAGGATTTTTACCAAAACATTTTTCATTTAATGTGGATGGCGGAAGGTGCGATACTTGTAAAGGCGAAGGCGAGCAATTAGTGGAGATGCAATTTTTAGCCGATGTGCATTTGACTTGCGAGGATTGTGGTGGTAAAAGATTTAAAGAAGCAGTATTAGAAGTTCAGTACAAAGGCAAAAATATTTATGAAGTATTGGAAATGAGTGTGGATGAAGCCATTGCTTTTTTTAGCGAAGAAAAAAATATTGTATTAGCCATTAGTCCACTACAAGAAGTGGGATTGGGCTATGTTAAACTAGGGCAAAGTAGTAGTACCTTAAGTGGCGGAGAAGCACAGAGGGTAAAGCTAGCAAGCTTTTTAGGCAAGGGTAAAGCCCACCATAAAATGTTATTCATTTTTGACGAACCTACCACCGGATTACATTTTCATGATATACATAAATTATTAAAAGCATTTAATGCATTGATAGAACAAGGCCATTCCTTAATTGTAGTAGAACATAATACAGATGTGATTAAGGTAGCTGATTGGGTCATTGACATGGGTCCGGAAGCTGGGGACTTAGGTGGCACTGTAGTTTACGCAGGTGTTCCTAAAGGACTAATAAAATGCAAGGCATCTCAAACTGGAAAATATTTATAGTAAATCGGCATCATTCCTAAACGGAACTAAGTCGATTTATTTTTTTTGCGTAATTCAAGTGGCTTGTCTACTTTTTTTCTTCCCGTTTGCTTGAGTGCGTTATCCAAGATCATTTCTATTTGACCATTGACACTTCTGAATTCATCAGCAGCCCATTTTGAAAGTTGGCTAAAAGTAGCTTCGTCTATTCTTAATACAAATGTTTTTTTTGCTAATGACATACTTGTATTTTAAGAATTAATATAGAGTGCCAGTATTTAACACAGGGGATGCCGCTTTTTCACCACAAAGCACCACCATTAAATTACTTACCATGGCTGCTTTTTTATCGTCGTCTAAAACAACAATATCTTTTTCGGAAAGCATTGCAAGTGCCATTTCAACCATACCCACAGCTCCTTCTACAATTTTAGTTCTTGCCGCTACAATAGCTGTCGCTTGTTGTCTTTGAAGCATGGCGCCAGCAATTTCAGCTGCATAAGCTAAGTGACTAATTCTTGCTTCGGTTACAGTAATGCCCGCTTTCATTAATCTTTCATTTAATTCTTGTTCTAACATTTCAATGACTTTATCTCCACCATCGCGTAAAGTAATTTGTGCATGCTCGTCTTCGATATTATCATAAGGGTAACTAGTAGCTAAATGACGAACAGCAGCTTCACTTTGGTTTTTCATGTATTCATTAAAATTAGTGACATCAAAAACAGCTTTATAGGTATCGCTAATTTCATATAAAATTACTGCAGCAATTTCGATAGGGTTGCCTAGCTTATCATTGACTTTTAATTTTGTACTTTCTACGCTTTGAGATCGTAATGATACTTTTAGTTTTACATAAAAGGGATTCACAAATTGAAGACCATTTTCTCTCACTGTTCCAACGTATTTACCAAAAAAGGTTAAAACAATGCTATAGTTGGGTTCCACTATCATTAATCCCTTGATTAAGAAAACGGCGGATAAGATTAAAAATATTCCAAATAAAACAGCGCCTCCATTAGGGTCGGCGTGTTGAGCGGCATTAACAATAGTGGCGATACCCATGATTAATGCAAAAAGTGCAATTAATGCAGCTTTATACCCGTTTAAGGGTTTGATCAGTTTTTCCATAATAGTAATTTGATATTAAAATGATATCATAAAACTACGAAGCATTTTTCAAAGTAAAAAATAGATTTTACTAGTTTTAATTAATTAAACCTTTTTTTAAAAGAGACTAGTTGGAAGTAACTTTAAGGAATATCAAATCTATCTTAATCGATCTGCGCTTTTCACCTTTTGATCGTCTTTGTAAATTTGTACCACCGCCATGATTTGGAATAAGGGGATCACAAATAAGGCCAAGGAAGGCAATGTGAAACCGCCCCCTGGATTGGCGACTACCGTCGTATAAATAAAATAGCCAATCAAAATAGATAATAAAAAATTCACCAATACTACTTTTAATTGTAGCATTCGGTTGCCATATAAAAATATGGTAATAAAGGAAAGGCAAGCACTAAATGCCAAGGAGATAAGTGTATTGTATTGCGCACTTCCATTGATTTCTAATGCCATTGGGGTAGGCGTATAATAAAAGGGAAATCGTAGTACAGAAAAAGCAGCAGCGCTTGCTAATAATAACCAAATGGATTGTATTCGTTGTATCATGGTATAAAGTTAATCTATTTAGACATAAAAAAACCTCCATGGAGGTGGAGGTTTTTAATACTGAGTTATATCATATTATCCAAGTTCAGGGTACAATACAAATTGCTCCATAAACTTATTGACTTCTTTTTTAGTATCTGCTAACACTGTTTCATTATCGGCATTCATTAGGGATTTATCAATCGCTTCCACCACAAATGGAATATGTGTTTCATTCATACCACGACTTGTAATGGCAGCAACACCAAAACGAATACCAGAGGTAACAAAGGCCGACTTATCATCGTAAGGCACCATGTTTTTGTTTGCAGTAATATCGGCATGTCCTAAAACTTGTTCCGCTTTTTTACCGCTGATATTTTTATTGCGTAAATCAATTAACATTAAATGATTGTCTGTACCTCCACTAATAATTTCATAACCTTTAGCAACAAATGCGGCAGCCATGGCCTGTGCATTTTTTTGTACTTGCTTAGCGTACACCATAAATTCGTCGGTTAAAATTTCACCAAAGGCAATCGCTTTTGCAGCAATCACATGTTCTAGTGGTCCGCCTTGTGTTCCAGGGAAAACGGCCATATCAATGATATTTGACCATAATCTTAAATTTCCTTTTACATCTTTTAGCCCTAATGTGTTTTCACCATCTTTCGCAATCATAATCACACCACCTCTTGGACCGCGTAAAGTTTTATGTGTAGTAGAAGTAACAAAATGACAATGATTAAATGGAGAGCTTAATAAGCCCTTTGCAATTAATCCTGCAGGATGTGCAATATCAGCTAAAACAAACGCACCAACTTCATCTGCTACTTTACGAATACGAGCGTAATCAATATCGCGACTATAAGCACTCGCACCACAAATAATTAATTTAGGTTTATGGGCTCTTGCTTGACTTTCTAACATTTCGTAATCAATCAATCCAGTTTCTTTAACCACGCCATAAAAATGAGGTTGGTAAGTTTTACCTGAAAAGTTAACTGCACTTCCGTGTGTTAAATGACCTCCCATACTTAAATCCAATCCTAAGATGGCATCGCCTGGATGCAAAATGGCTAACATCACTGCAGCATTTGCTTGCGCACCACTATGTGGTTGCACATTGGCGTATTCAATACCAAATATTTCTTTTAAACGATCAATTGCTAAGGTTTCAGTTTTATCTACAATTTCACAACCACCATAATACCTACGACCAGGATATCCTTCGGCATATTTGTTGGTCATTACACCTCCCATGGCTTGCATGACTTGTAAGCTGGTAAAATTTTCGGAAGCAATTAATTCAATGCCTCTTCTTTGGCGTAATAATTCTTGATGGATGATGTCAAAAACAAGGGTATCTCTTTGCATAATTGGGAATTTATCTAGTAGATTATTTTTGCAAAAATAAATCTTTATCATGCCTATACAAAGCTTTCTTTCAACAGTTGGCGACCTAATATCCACATTTTCAAGCTGTTTTAGTTCATTTCCCTATTTCAGGGTTAAAATGCACCATTACTAAAGGTTATTTGCTACTTTTATCACCCCCTAAAATGTAAACAATGAAGGCTATTATTCCGGTGGCAGGCGCAGGCGCAAAACTTCGCCCTCATACTTATACACAGCCAAAAGCGCTTATTCCCATTGCAGGTAAAACCATACTTAGTTTTATCGTTGATCAATTAAGGGAAGTAGGTATTAAAGAATTTATTTTTATCGTAGGTTATTTGGGTGAAAAAATTCAGCATTATGTTGAAGCGACTTATCCCAATTTAAATACGCACTTTGTATACCAAAATGACCGCTTAGGAACCGCACATGCCATTGAATTGACAAAGGCCATTGTTCAAAATGACGAAGTATTTATTGCTTTAGGAGATACCATTTGCGAATTTGACATTAAGGAAGTAATGGACAGCCCACACAGTATGTTGGGTGTAAAAAAAGTAGATGATCCAAGACAATTTGGCGTTGCTGAAATTAATGATGATGGATTTATTGAACACACTGTTGAAAAGCCTTCTATTCCAAAAAGTAATCATGCATTAGTAGGCTTGTATAAAATCAAAGAATCCGAAATTTTATTTGATTGCTTTCAACAATTATTTAATGATAACATTAAATCACAGGGTGAATATAATTTAACCGATGCACTAGAGTGCATGATTAAAAAAGGAGTTCAATTTAAATCCTTTAAAGTGAAGCATTGGTATGATTGCGGTAAAAAAGAATCATTGCTTGAAACCAATGCAGTATTATTAAAAAAATCAGGAGGCCTTTCGGTGAATCCGAATTTATATGTCAACAGTATTATTATACCGCCAGTGAGTATTGCAGATGATTGTGTGATCGAAAATTCAATCATCGGGCCACATGTAACTATTGGTAATAATACCAATATTAAAAGTTCGATTGTACGAGATAGTATTATAGGTTCATACACCACATTAGATGAAGTAGTGTTGGACAATTCCTTAATTGGAAGTGACGCTGCAGTGAAAGGTTTGAGTAGAAGTTTAAATATCGGAGATAATACTGAAATTGATTTTGGATAATTGGTTCATTTCCTAGGCAACTTAAATTTATAGTCATGCCCTTTGAAAATAGAATTACACAACTTTTTAAAATTGAATATCCCATTATTCAAGCCGGAATGGTTTGGGTGAGCGGTTGGGAATTAGCAAGCGCAGTGAGTAATGCTGGTGGATTAGGTATTATTGGAGCAGGAGGCATGTATCCTAATGATTTGCAAAGCCATATCCAAAAAATAAAAGCGGCCACTTCAAAACCATATGCAGTTAATTTGCCCTTATTGTATTCAGATGTGCAAGCGCATATAGATATTATCATTCAAGAAAAAGTACCTATCGTTTTCACAAGTGCAGGTAACCCTAAAACCTGGACGGTTATCTTAAAAGCAGCAGGCTGTATTGTGGTGCATGTAGTAAGTAGTACAAGTTTTGCTATCAAAGCCGAACTGGCGGGTTGTGACGCTATTGTCGCGGAAGGTTTTGAAGCTGGAGGACATAATGGTCGCGACGAAACCAGCACGATGGTTTTAATTCCCATGGTGCACAAAGCAGTAAAAATTCCAGTGATGGCTGCAGGTGGTATTGCAACAGGAGCACAAATGCTAGCTGCATTTGCACTAGGAGCAGAAGGGGTACAAGTGGGTAGTCGTTTTGTTTGTTCAAACGAAGCATCCGCGCATTCTAATTTTAAAAATGCCATCATTGATGCTAAAGAAGGAGATACGCAATTAGGATTAAAATCATTAGCCCCAGTACGTTTATTAAAAAATGAATTTGCGCAGTCCATTTTAAAAATGGAAAGAGAAGGGGCAAGTCAGGAACAATTATCAATGGAATTAGGGAAAGGTCGTGCGAAAAAAGGAATGTTGGAAGGCGATATGCAAAATGGAGAACTTGAAATTGGACAAGTAAGTGCTATGATTCATGCTACTATTCCAGCTGCTGCCATTGTTGCAGAAATTTGGAAAGATTTTACGATGGGAATTGAGCATCTAAAGTCACTACCCGTCAGTAGGTCCTTTTAAAAAATGGACTAAGCGTCTTTGTGTAAATAAACCGAATTCGCTTGTGCAACACAGGTCATTACAACATCATTAATACAAACATGTTTTGGCACATTGGCTACATACCAAGCGGTATCAGCAATGTCTTCGGCTTTTAAAGGCTCGTATCCAGCGTAAACTGCTGCGGCTTTACTAGCATCACCTTTGAAACGAATTAATGAAAAATCAGTTTCTACTGCCCCTGGATGAATTGCAGTTACTTTAATTTTATATTGTAATAAATCAATTCTTTGTGCCTTGGTAATAGCATCCACAGCATGTTTAGAAGCGCAGTATACATTGCCATCCTTATAGACTTCTTTTCCTGCAGTGCTACCAATATTGATAATGTGGCCTTGTTGTTTTATTAAATAGGGCAGTGCTGCTTTAGAAGTATATAACAAACCTTTTACATTAGTATCAATCATGGTTTCCCAATCCTCCAGGTTTGCATTTTCAAAAGAGTCTCTTCCTAATGCAAGGCCTGCATTGTTTACTAAAATATCAATCGCCTGCCATTGAGATGGTAAATTATTTAAATTTTCAAATACTGCTTTTTTATCTTGAACATCAAAAACCAAGCTAAGCGTTTTTACTCCATATTTTTTTTCAATTTCTAGGGCAACCGCTTCTAATTTTTCTTTTCTGCGTGCAGTCAATATCATATTCCAACCACCTTCTGCAAATTTTTCAGCAATTGCTTTTCCAAAACCTGAGCTTGCGCCTGTTATTAATATAATTTTTGACATAGTAGCTAGATTGAATTTATTTTGTTGCAATATTGTTTTGGCCTTTTAGAATTAATCGGTAATTCAAAATTAAGGCGATAGCGATTAGTAAAAATATCTCTATTGAAAAATGTTGTGGAAGCCAAAAGCAAGCTAGAAGCAAACCAATGATGGCACCTAAAAAAACTTTAGCAATGGATCCTATCCATTGGTTTTTAATAAAATAAGTTATTAAAGCAATAAGATATAAAGGGTGCATCCACATTAAATTAAAATTTTGATAGCAAGCCGTATGTAATGAAATATGGCACATGTAAAACATAAGGCTACCCCCAATAGTAAAAGTAAGCAGCAATGCTATATCTACTATTTTAGAAGCAATAATGGTAAATCTATTTTTTACTATTGTCAAAATTAAATACAAAGCTAAAAAGCCCAATAAGGTGAAAAAGGGAACTTTGCTTTTGGTATTCGTATTCACATTTTCAGAAGCAGTCGTAAATTGATATACATGCGTGGATCTTACTAATTTTTTTACTTGAGCTAATTGATCAAACAATAAATCCGGTAAAAAGCCCGCATGCATTTCTAGTGGCTTTTGATCCGAATAAGCGCCTAATAATAAATCGATGCCTAAGCCAATCCAAGGGATTCCTTTTTGATAAGGAGCCGCTACTACTTTTTCTCTAAAGGATAAGGTGGTAGTTGGGTTGGGTTGATAGTGTGTATTTTTAAAAAGACCATCCTTTACACGAGTGGTGCAATTGTCGGTAATGAAATTATATAAGTAATAACGATTACTGTCAACCAAATTTACTTTTAAGGCCTCATACCACTTTGCCTTTTCGGTTATTGATAAATTTATTACTTGCTCTTTAATATTTCTTTTCTCAGCTTGGTATAGATTATAAAAATCAGAGAAATTATTTACTGATATAAAATATTTCAAACTACCCTTTACAAATTTTGTAATAAAAAAGGGTTCGTCAAAATCAAAGGTGCCGTAATTAAAAACATAATCAGTTTGGTGGGTACTATCTATTACCCTGATGGCAGTATGTCCCCATACTGTATAAATATCTTCACCTGCTTCACAGGTTAATATGCTGAATTGCAAACGAGCACTATCGTTGCTTTGCGCTTTTATTGTAGTTGAGAAAAAAACAATACTCCCAATAAAAAAACAAAGAAAAATAATTTTTTTCATCATGGAGTGATTGCTATTCAATTAATTTATTTTCGGCTATAATTAGGTGCTTCCCTTGTTACTTCAACATCATGAGCGTGACTTTCTTTCATGCCTGCGTTGGTAATTTGTACAAATGTGGCATTTTGTAAATCCTTCACTGTTTTAGCGCCACAGTAGCCCATTCCTGCCTTAAGTCCACCTACAAATTGATAAATAATTTCATTTAAATTTCCTTTATAAGCAACACGGCCTTCAATTCCTTCTGGTACAAATTTTTTGGTATCTGATTCACCTTCTTGAAAATAGCGATCACCACTTCCTTGACTCATGGCACCAATGCTTCCCATGCCACGGTATCCTTTGAATTTTCTTCCTTCATATATAATAGTTTCGCCAGGACTTTCTTCGGTCCCTGCAAAAATGCTACCCATCATTACGCAATTGGCGCCTGCTGCTAATGCTTTAACCATATCGCCTGTATATCTAATACCACCATCCGCTATGATTGGAATATTTTTTCCTTTTAGGGCTTTGGCTGCTTCCATGATTGCCGTTAATTGCGGAACACCTGCACCAGCTACAATACGTGTGGTACAAATAGAGCCAGGTCCAATACCTACTTTAACGGCATCTGCTCCTGCATTTGCTAAAGCTAAAGCACCTTCATAAGTCGCTACATTACCTGCAATGACTGGCAAATTTTTATAAGTCTTTTTTAATAATTTAAGTGCTTCAATAACACCTTTGCTATGACCATGTGCACTATCTAATGAAACAATATCAACGCCAACGCTTTGCAAAGCAGCAGCGCGTTCTAATAAATCTTTTGTGATACCTAATGCAGCACCAACTAGTAAGCGACCAATTTTATCTTTAACAGCATTAGGGAAAGCACTTAATTGTAAAATATCACGGTAAGTAATTAATCCAATTAATTTACCTTGTTTGTTTACAACAGGTAATTTTTCAATTTTATATTGTCTTAATATTTTTTCAGCTTTTTTTAAATCGGTTCCTTCGGGTGCGATGACTAAATTTTCCTTGGTCATTACTTCGCTTACTTTACGCTTGCGATCGGTTTCAAATCTTAAATCACGGTTGGTTAAAATACCTACTAATTTATTTGTTTTATCAACAATAGGAATGCCACCAATTTTATTTTCCTTCATTAATTTTAAAGCATCACCAATAGTGGCACTTACCTCAAGTGTAATAGGATCTACAATCATACCACTTTCACTTCGCTTTACTTTGCGCACTTGCTCAGCTTGCCTTTCAATACTCATGTTTTTGTGCAAAATACCAATACCACCTTCGCGTGCTAACGCAATTGCTAAATTGGCTTCGGTCACAGTATCCATTGCCGAAGATAAAATAGGGACATGTAGTTGGATGTTTTTAGTAAGTTGCGCATGAATATTTACTTCAGAAGGAAGAATTTCAGAATACGCGGGCATTAACAATACATCATCAAAAGTTAAGCCTTTACCAAAAATACGGGAGTTGTTTGTAGAATTTCTTGTTGCCATAGGCAAAGATAGGGCCTTAGGTTATTTAGACAAAATCCTTTTTTTCGCCTGATTTACAGTCTAATATAAAGGTTGCCTGCTTGCTTAAATATAAAATCTTGCATTTCGAGCATGAGTAGATGAGTTGAAAATACCCCAGGGGCTAATTGAAGTTGACGGGCAATGTCGTCTGGATGGATGGGACCTTGCCTTTCAATAATTTCTAAAATGGATAAAGTTTCCAATCCCAAGTTTAAAGTTAGTTGAGGATTTTTGGGTGATTTTATGATTGGATTCATTTGAGGTAAAGCCCATTGCATTGTTTCTAAAAAGTGGGTACTGTCATAATACATTTGTGCATGATTATTTTTAATGAGCAATAAGCAACCTTTGCTTTTTAGGTCATGTATTTTGCCTGGCAGCGCGAAAACCAATCTGTCATAACCAAAAGCCAAATATGCGGTAATCATACTTCCTCCTTTGATATCCGATTCTACAATAATGGTAGCGTCGCTCATGCCTGCAACAATTCTATTTCGTTTTGGAAATAAATAGGGTAGTGGAACTGTGCCTTTTCTATTTTCAGTAATGAGTCCTCCGTTTGTCAACATATCAATGGCAAGTCGACGATGTTGTCTAGGATAAATTTGATCAAGTCCATGTGCCAATACGCCCCAGGTCGGAATTTTATTATCCATCGCCATTTTATGTGCAATACCATCAATACCTAAAGCCATACCACTAATTACGCCAATATTTAAATGCGCTAAGCCCTCTGTGATTTCTTGAATGACTTTCGTTACTTGTTGTGTATGTTGTCTTGTACCAACAATACTAACCATCTGTTTTTGATTAAAATTCATTTGGCCTTTCACATATAATATAGTGGGGGCATCAATGCATTGCTCTAATCGTTTGGGGTAATCATGATCAAAAATGCAAGTAGCTATAATATGATGCTTTTGCATAAACGACCATTCGGCCTCTGCTTCATTTAATGGCCAATCTTTTAGTAATATTTTTTTAAAATCATCATTTACATCAGAAAATGGGAATTGTAAATGAAGCCTTTCATTATAAATATTTTCGGCAGAATGATAGTAGGATAAAATCAATTTGCGTTGCGTGTCATTCAATCCTGTGATTTTACTAAACGCAATGCTATATATTAAATGACTTGACATGACGCGAATATCATCCGGTACATCATTTAAGAACTGCGTATAAATACGCTATTTTGGTATTGAAATGGTAAAACTAGTTCGACGATTTTGTTGACGGCCTTGCTCATTGTCATTATTGGCAATGGGTTTGGCATCACCATAGCCAATGGTGCTAATACGACTAACTTGTATATGATGTGCAATTAAATATTGCGCAATAGTTTTTGCACGACTTAATGATAAATTTTTATTTTTCAATGTACTACCTATATTATCTGTATGCCCTTCAATTAAAATTGTGGAAGATGATTGACTTATAAGATAGGCAACCAATGGGTCTAATTCTTTTTCGGCGCCTGGTAATAGTTGAGCAGAATTATTTGAAAATAAAACATTGGTGAAAGTTTGACTGAAATTATTTTTGATCCTATTCAAATAAAAATACTCAGTGAGTGCAGCGTCAGTATTCAAAAGTGAGCTAGTAATTGTTTTATTATACATTTCATGAAAAGGGCTGTTCATTAAAATGCCAATACTATCTAATAAAGGGAGCTCTAATAAAAATTGACCACTACTATCTGTTTTTATTTTCATAAAACTAACATGATCAGTTGGATCTAATAAATCAATGGAAGCAAAGATGGATTTTTTTGATTCTGCATCCATCACCAATCCTTTTATATAATATTTTTTATTACCTCTTGTCGAATAAGATAAAGTGACTTTATAAATATCCAATCCACCACGACTATCAGGACGATCACTTGCAATATAAGCATCAATGCCATTGCTAGCAACCGAAATACTTCCTTCGTTATCAAAAGTATTAATGGGATATCCTAAATTAATTGGAGTGGACCAACGCCCATCAATTTTTTTGCGTACAACAAAAAAATCGGCTCCGCCAAAACCTGGCCATCCTGTAGATGAAAAATATAATGTGCGATTGTCATTATGTATAAATGGGGTTTGTTCATCACCTGCTGTATTTATTTCAGCACCTAAATTAATGGCTTCTTCCCAGCCTCCTTTTTCACTTTTATAAGCTACATACAAATCAATGCCACCAAAGCCCCCAGGTCGATTACTACTAAAATACAAAGCCTTTCCATCGGGAGCAATACTTGGTGCGCTGTCCCAATAATCGGTGTTAATTTGATGCCCTAAATTTTTTGGTTCGCCCCAGGTATTTCCTTTTTTAGTGGATTTGTAAATATCGTATCGGCCATAACCTTGATCGGGATAGTCGGCAGCAAAATATAAAGTTTGTAAGTCGGGTAAAAAACTAACACTTCCTTTTTTATCAGCCCAATTAATGGAGTCTTGCAACAGCGTTGCATTGCTAAAACCGGTGGAAGTCAATTTGCTGGTATAAAAATCTTCACGACGAATGTTTAACTTTCGCATAAAAAATAACACACTATCCTTGTTCGAAAAAGAAGGAAAATATTCGGCTGCTGCGGTGTTAATACTATCACCTAAATTATGAATAGTAATTTCCTCATGCTTGGGCTGCGCCATTGCAAAAGTGCAAATTTCTAAAAGTGCTTTGGCTTTGGCTATCAAATTAGAATTATTTTTTTCACTCTTTAAATTATATTGTAAAATTTCGCTTGCTTTTTTATAATCCCCTAAGCTAGCATAGGCGCCAGCTTGCTTAATAAAATAAGGAAAGCTTACAACTGAATCTATCAACATAGCTTTATTAAATAAGGAAATGGCGGCATTGTATTTTTTCAAATCCAGGTTGACCTGAAATAAAGTTAAAACCGGATCAATAAAAAGGGAGTCTGATTGTATGCTTTGCTCTAATAAAGAAATGCATTTATCATATTGCTGATCATCTAGGGACAATAATGCTTTTTGATATATTTTTTCAGCAGCTGCTTTATTGTTTTGTGCGCTAGATGGATAATATATAAAACATGAAAATAATAATACAATAAAGTAAAACACAAAAAGCGTTTTTTTATTTTTCATAATCCATCTTGATTGGAATGTAAATATAAACTACTTAAGGAACTTGAATATACTTATGTAATTGGGCACTTAAAGCCCAATGAGGGTGTGCTTTGATATAGTCAATGGCAAGTGGGGTCATGGTATCGGCCTTTTCCCATTCAGGTTGTAGGTATAAGTTACAATGAGGCTTAACCTGCTTTTCAAAACTTTCGGCCCAGGTAATATCTGATTTATTAAATACTACTACTTTTAATTCGGTGGCTGCATCAATACATTCTTGTAATGGAAGTTTGAATTTTTTGGGTGACAAACAAATCCAATCCCATTGACCTGATAAAGGACTTGATCCTGAAGTTTCTAAATGTGTTTGGAAGCCTGCATTTTTTAAAGCTGTTGTTAATGGGTCTAAAAAATGTAACAAGGGTTCGCCACCAGTAACAATAACCATTTTACAAGGGTGGGCTAATGCGGCATTGACCATTTCATCAATGTTTAAATGAGGATGACTGCTTGCATCCCAGCTTTCTTTCACATCACACCAAACGCAACCTACATCACAACCAGCAAGTCGAATAAAAAAGGCGGCTTTGCCTTGATGATACCCCTCGCCTTGCAAAGAGTAAAACATTTCCATCACCGGATAACTAGTAGGCTGATTCAAAATTATTTATTTGCTGAAGCCTCGTAAGCCTTCATGGTATTTTTTAACAAACCTGCAATGGTCATTAATCCAACGCCACCAGGAACAGGGGTAATAGCAGATGCTTTTGTACAAGCTTCTTCATAGTGCACATCTCCTTTAATTCTAAAACCTTTTTTTGCAGTAGGGTCATCCACTCTAGTAATACCTACATCAATAATTACAGCACCTGGTTGAATCATATCTCCCGTTAAAAAATTAGGAACGCCTAAGGCTGCCACAATAATATCGGCGCCTAAGCAAATTTCCTTTAAGTTTTTGGTATGACTATGACAAATGGTAACGGTGCAATTGCCTTGAGGAATATTACTACTTAATAAAATACTCATGGGTCTGCCTACAATATTACTACGACCAATCACCACTGCATTTTTTCCTTTGGTTGTAATTTCAAAATGAGCTAACATTAATAAAATGCCATAAGGCGTTGCTGGAATAAAAGTGGGCAAGCCCTGTACTAATCTACCCACATTGGCTGGGTGAAAACCATCTACATCTTTTGCAGGATTAATGGTTTCAATTACTTTGGCCTCATCAATATGTTTAGGTAAAGGAAGTTGTACTAAAATGCCATCAATACTATTATCGTTATTAAGTTCAATAATTTTATCAAGCAATACTTTTTCATTTACATCGGCATCCAAACGAACCAAGGTGGACAAAAAGCCGGTCTCTTCACAGTTTTTCACTTTGCTTGCAACATAGGTTTCACTGGCACCATTGTTACCCACTAAAATGGCCGCCAAATGTGGCGCGCGTTGACCAGCTAATGTAAGTGCTTGTGTTTGAGCAAGTAAAGTGGCTTTTACAGCAGCTGAAGCTATTTTTCCGTCTAATATTAACATGTTGCAAATTTAGTTATTTGATTTACAGCATTGTAATTTTTTTTTAACATTCCATCCCCTGTATCTTTGCTCACTTAAATCAACCTATGGAACAAAATCCAAACCAACCATTGAACATTGAAATTAGCGAAGAAATTGCAGAAGGTAGTTATGCTAATTTGGCTATTATCACACATAGTAATGCCGAGTTTGTAATTGACTTTGTCAATGTCATGCCAGGAACCCCAAAAAGCAAAGTAAAATCTCGTGTCATTTTAACACCTATGCATGCAAAAAGATTTATGAAAGCCTTGGTTGAAAATGTAGAAAGATACGAGGAAGCCAATGGCGCTATTGGAGATATGTTGCCTGTTGAAATCCCAATGAACTTTGGAGGACCTACTGCGCAAGCTTAAAATCATTACCAGTTTTCAGATTGTTCGGCATAGCTATAATAACCTTCGACACTTACAATTAAGTGATCGACTAATTTGATGTCAAAATAAGCTGCACCTTTTTTTATTTTATCTGTTAAAAAGTCATCCATTTTACTTGGCTTTAATTGACCACTTGGGTGATTATGGCAAATGATAAATCCTGTTGCTTCATGACTTAAAGCAAGTTTAAAAATGATACGCGGATCGGCTACTGTGCCGGTTATACCCCCTTCGCTTAGTATTTCCTCATGGATTACTTTATTGGCTTGATTTAATAAAAGTACCATAAATAATTCCCTGCTTTCAAATTGCAATAAATATTTTAAGTGATTGGCCACATCCTTACTTTGTCTGATATTTATTTTATCAATATTGGAAATCATTCTCCTTGAACCTAATTCAATGGCTGCTAAAATGCGGATGGCTTTTATTTTTCCAATGCCTTTAATTTTTAATCCCAAAATATCAACCACCGACATTTTGGAAAATTTTTGTAAGTTGTTTTGCGAAGCGTTTAATAATGATCTAGCTAATTCAACTGCATTTTGTTGTACAGTGCCATGTTGTAAAATGATAGCAAGTAGTTCCACATCGCTTAAACTTTTAGCCCCCCTTTTATATAACTTATAAATGGGTTGATCCTCATTGGCCCAAGACTTAATATTATGTAATATTTGCATACTGTTTTTTTCCAAATCTATTGGCATTTACAGAGCAAAAAAATGGTAGAAATACTTAAAAAAGGAACTTAATATGTGTATAAGTCATTGATTTGTTGAAAAGTACCTTTGTATTTTTTTATAATTTGTATTTGATAATTATAACTTTGGCACATATCCCAAACACATGAATCCGTCTGTAAAAATATTCGCTGGAACTGGCTCACAAGCCCTAGCTGAAAAGATCGCCCAACGATTTGGCGCTCCTATTGGAAAAATAAATATTCAAAAATTTAGTGATGGGGAGTTTCAACCCATTTTTTTAGAAAGTATCAGGGGCGATTATGTTTTTTTAGTGCAAAGCACCTATGCCCCTTCTGAAAATATCATGGAATTACTCATGATGATAGATGCTGCAAAAAGAGCAAGTGCTTATAAAATAATTGCAGTGGTTCCTTATTATGGTTTTGCTAGACAGGATCGAAAAGATAAACCAAGAGTAGCGATAGGAGCTAAATTGATTGCTACTTTATTGGAAGCAGCAGGTGCGCACCGTGTCATTACAATGGATTTACATGCCGCGCAAATACAAGGATTTTTTGATGTACCAGTGGATCACTTAGACAGCTCAGCCATCTTTATACCTTATATCGAACAATTGAAATTGGAGAACTTAACTTTTGCAGCACCTGATGTAGGAAGTACCAATCGTGTGCGTGAGGTAGCTAATTATTTTAATGCCGAGATGGTTATTTGTGATAAGCATCGTAAACGCGCTAATGAAATTGCTAGTATGGTAGTGATAGGTGATGTGACTGGAAAGGATATTGTCATTGTTGATGATATATGTGATACTGGAGGAACTTTGGTTAAAGCAGCAGCCTTATTAAAGGAAAAAGGAGCCAGATCGGTTAGGGCGATGATTACCCATCCCGTATTAAGCGGAAAAGCCTACGAAAATATAGAAAATAGCGTTTTAGAGGAATTGGTGGTTTGTGATACCATTCCGCTTGGAAAGGCATCTGATAAAATTAAAGTTTTGACCGTTGCTGATTTATTTGCAATCGCTATACGAAACGCCTATGAAAACAAGAGTATTACAAGCTTATTTGTGCACTCTCAATTAAAGGCAAGGAGTTAATAATCAATAACTTATCAAATAAAAGTAAATAGTAAGGAGAGACTTTGGTTTCTCCTTTTTTATTTCTTACCTTCGCCGTCCATTATTGAGAAAGAATAATGGGTGCAGATAGTGAAAGCTATTTGCCTTCTTAACAAAGGAAAAATTAAAAAATGAAAACAATTACAATCGATGGCCACTTGAGGACCGAAAATGGCAAAAAAGTCGCCCGCCAGCTTCGCTCTCAGGACAATGTGCTAGCTGTAATTTACGGGGGTGCTACTGAAGTAAATTTTTATGCTCCAGCAAAGGCTTTTAAGTCTTTAGTGTACACAAGTGAATTCCAATTAGCAGATGTTAAAGTAGACGGAAAAACTTACAAATGCATTTTGAAAGATTTGCAATTTGATAAAGTATCTGATGCTTTAATTCATGTTGACTTATTAGAATTAGTGAACGACAAAAAAGTAGTAGCTACTTTGCCATTAAAGATGGTCGGTGTTTCTTCTGGCGTTAAAGCTGGTGGTAAACTTATCGTTAAAATGAAATCACTAAAGGTAAAAGCATTACCTAAGGATTTAAGAGAGTTTATTGAATGTGATATTACAAATCTTGAATTGAATGGTAACATTCGTGTTCAGGATGTGAATGCACCTAATATGGAAATTTTGAATCCTCCACGCATACCAGTTGCTTCTGTTGTATTAACAAGATTGTTAAAGCAAGAAGAATCTGCTGCTCCTGCTGCTGGTGCTGCTGCACCTGCTGGTGCCGCTGCTGCGCCTGCAAAAGCTGCTGCAAAGAAATAAGTAATTATTCAATACGAATATATACCCATCCCTTCCCTTTATTGGGAGGGGATTTTTTATTAAATAGAAAGCAGGATTTTTGCTTAAATTTGAAATAGAAGTTAACGAATACAAATGTCCAAATTTTTAATCATAGGGTTGGGAAATATAGGTCCCGAATACGCACATACAAGACATAATATAGGTTTTGATGTGTTAGATGCATTTGTAATAAAGCAAGGAGGATTTTTTAAGTCGGATCGATTGGCCGATGTGGCCGAGGTTAAATGGAAAGGCAAAACCTTTATCTGTATAAAGCCCACTACATTTATGAACTTAAGTGGCAAGGCATTTAAGTATTGGATGGATAAGGAAAAAGTAGATTTAGAAAATACATTAACGATTGTAGATGATTTAGCACTTCCTATTTCAAAAATTAGATTACGCGCCGCAGGATCAGATGCAGGACATAATGGATTAAAAGATATTCAACTCACTTTAGGAACTGATGCTTATCCCAAATTAAGATTTGGCATAGGAAGTGATTTTAAAAAAGGTCAGCAAATTGATTTTGTGTTGGGCAAATGGAATGCTGCTGAAAAAAAGATTGTCGATTTAAAAATCGAAAAAAGTGTGGAAGTAATTGAATCCTTTGCTAGCATAGGATTATCAAGAACGATGACTATGGCTAATGCTTTAGAAATAGTGGTTTAATAAATTATTGATATGAGTATATTTTGTATTGGACGAAACTATGTAGCACATGCACATGAATTAGGTAATGAAGTGCCTACTTCTCCAGTCATCTTCATGAAACCCTCTGCTGCATTATTAGCACCTGGAAAAAATTTCACCATTCCTTCTTTTACCAATGATTTACATTACGAAGGAGAATTGGTTTTGCGTGTAATCAAGCAAGGTAAAAATTTAAAAGGCATTGATGTTTTAGATTATTGCGATGCAATTACAGTAGGTATCGATTTTACTGCGCGAGATTTACAAAGTAAACTAAAGGAGAAGGGCTTACCATGGGAAAAAGCAAAGGCATTTGACGATGCTGCTATTATAGGCAATTGGGTGCCATTAAGTGCAAGCATCTTAACAAAGCCCATACATTTTTCATTACATAAAAATGGAAGTATAGTGCAGGATGGAGATTCTTCCTTAATGATATTTCCACTAGCTACTATATTAGAAAGTATAACCGAATACTTTACTATTTACCCTGGGGATTTGATTTATACTGGTACTCCTGTTGGGGTAGGCCCAACCTTGAAAGGTGATGTTTTTGAGGGCTATTTGGAAGCAAATCAAGTATTTAGCGTTAAAGTGAACCCTTAATTATCAAATTTTTTAACTAAATTTGCCACCCCTTAAATGGGGTAATAACCATAAGGCGAGGTAGCTCAGTTGGTTAGAGCACAGGATTCATAACCCTGAGGTCCCGGGTTCAAATCCCGGTCTCGCTACATGAAAATCAACCACTTACGTTTTTATCGTAGGTGGTTTTTTATTTTGTGCCTCCTTTCTGTGCCTCCTTTTTGTCTGTAGCGGAACCAAAAACCTTTATTTCTAATGCGCCTCTTTCAATTGCAGTTAAGACCTTTGGATCTAAATAATACTTGTCTATAACTTGGTTTGACTGAGATGTAATTATACCTGTTTGGTTACCCATTACCTGATTTACCCATGTGATGTAGGTCTTACGTAAGTTCTTTTGTGAGATGTCTTTAGTGATGCCTGCACCGTTTTTGTAGTGCGTGTACCAAAACTCATGTAAAAGCTACCGCTTTTGGTATTTTTGGTCATATTTTTTTCTTAAGTTTTGAAAAGTAGCCCTTAGTCACAAAAATTTATTTTATACACCGAGCCACACAAAACGATACAAAAGACTATAAAAGCATGCCATAAGCACATAAAAAAACTCTGATTTCGATATAAGTTCGGAGTTTTTCTTATTGTTTTTTACTAGTTAGGATGATTAAAAGAAATATCAAGTCCTAAAGATTTGCAAATTTTTATTAATATCGCTAATGAATATAGTGCAATTATACTTTTGATTGTGAGTATTTGTACACTCATTTCTTGCATAAGTAGATGTAAATATAAAATATATTAATTACAAGCTCTTGCAATTAAGCCTGCAATAAATCCAAAAGCAATTATAAAAATAATAAATTTTTGTATTAATGGCATGCTATTCAAACTGCTTAAT
>Ga0194047_10000149_pt1 | contig 48478 bp, 43 predicted proteins | sample JunL225m_MetaG_2_FD_160070 | JGI IMG/M metagenome (GOLD analysis project Ga0194047, IMG submission 160070) | Anoxic zone freshwater microbial communities from boreal shield lake in IISD Experimental Lakes Area, Ontario, Canada - Jun2016-L221-5m | ecosystem: Environmental > Aquatic > Freshwater... | reverse complement strand
GTATCTACCTTATATGTGCGGTTCTCAACGTCAAAGAAACCTCCTCAAGACAACTACACGGTCTCTCATATATTTAATTTGCTCTTGTGTCATAGGCAACAAAAATAAGGCAATGCCCGAAGGATTGCCAAACTTGTTTTGAATTGAAAATTTTGAGGGATAAAAACAACTACAAACCTCGTAAGCCGGATTCTGTTTCTAAACTATCATTTATCTAGCCCTGCAATTACTTACAGGATCTTGCTGCCTACCCTGGAACTCAAGCGAGCCGCCTTCAAACGCTCCTATACATGGCATTACAGCACCCAAGGTTTACCCGCCCTATAAGTTACCTTACAAAGCCGTGCGCTTTTACCGCACATTTTCACCTTTTCCATAATTGCTTATGGTAGTTATTTTCTGTGGCACTATCTCTCTCCCGCTTTCGTGAGAGGCCGGCTATTAACCGGTGGGTCGCCCTATGCTGTCCGGACTTTCCTCCCAACCTAAGTTGAGCGATAGCTCGGGTTTGTAGTCGTTACAAATGTAGTGAATCAATATTTAAAGAAAATTTCGGTTGCGCCATAACCAAATCGGGGATCGTATTGGTTGATGAAATTTTTCACTTCGCGTTTGCTTTTGAGTAACTCGTGAATTTCATCTTTTAACTTTCCACTACCCACACCATGAATAATAATAAGGGATGATTGGTAGTGCGCAGTTGCGGCATCCAAACATTTTTCAAATTCATTTAACTGAATAGTAAGTATTTCAAAATTGCTTAAATGCTGCCAGTCGTTCGATAATTTTTCTATATGCAAATCAACAACAGATCTTGCAGGAGGTAAGTGCTGACGGCCTTTTGAGGCATCGTATATTTTAAATCCTCTTGCAGCAAGTGCATTTAATTCAAATTTATCTTCTGCAATTTTATCGGGATAGTTCTCAAATAACAAATACGGAACAGTTGGCAGATTAGTATCTTTTAGTGCCTCAATTTTTTGAAACAACTGTTTGGGTTTTATTTTTAAGGCTGTTTCAAAATGCGGCGCTTTATTTTTTACGGGCGTTACCAATGAAAAATCAATATGAAAACTCAGGCTATCATTTACTGCTGCAAAATCTATATCGTGTAAATAAAAATCATGGAATGGTTGAATTTCAGACACTAATTGAAAACTCGTTGTGCCCAAAAATTGTTGTTGATAAGTAAACTGATAAGCCGTTTTGGTATGATTAATTAACCAAACTTTTAATAGCTCAACAACTTCATCATTAAAATCATCAATGGCAAATTTGGGCAACAAATGCACCCAAATACCGTCTTCAATTTTTATTTTACTAGCTACTGGTTTTTCTTTGGGAACCTGGTCAATAAAGGTTTTGGCTAGTGCTTTTTTTTCTTCGGCTTTTTTCTCTGTAAATCGTTTGAAATAAGGGAAATCAATTTGGTCCATATATGCTGGAAACTTCACACCCCTCACTTCAATTAACACCATTTGGTCGTTGATAATTTCTATCACTTTCCCTTCTTCATTACTCAACAAAACCAGTATATCGTCGCCAACTTGGTACTTCATTATTCTATCAATTAATTATACAGCCAATTTGCTTTTTCTTCGTCCATAAAGTAAATAAATAGACAAGCCCAAAGCCATCCATCCAAAAAATACCATCCAACTTTTTCCTGGAATTTCAATCATCAAATACATACAACACAATACCCCACAAACAGGTATTAAAGAATGGTTTTTTATAAAACTATATACTGCTGTAATGAATGCTGCTGCAATAAACATTAAAAACAATACCTCTTGATAATTAATACTAGACAAGCCTTGTAAATCTGTTTGAATACGCTCTCTAAAAAGCAAAGCAAAAATTGCTACAATGCCCGGTACAATCCACTTTCCATTAATATAAGGCAATTGAAATTTTCCTTGCTCTTTGGCTAGTCTTGGCAAAACCAACACACCGCCACAAACCAATACAAACGCAAACAAAGTGCCAATACTAGTTAAGTCGGTCATTAATTTATCGTCTACTATTAACACTGGAATTCCTACTAGTAAACCAGTCATTACTGTAGCAAAACCAGGTGTTTGATAGCGTGTACTTAATTTGCTAAATTTCTTTGGCAACAAACCATCTCTACTCATACTCATCCAAATTCTAGGCTGCCCAATTTGAAAAACCAATAATACACTTGTAGATGCAATCACTGCACTAACCGAAATAATAAATCCTATTTTTTGCATGTGTATTTTATCAAACACATAGGCAAGTGGATCGGCAACACCTTCAAATTCTTTAAAGTTTACCATACCTGTTATAACCAATGTAGTAATTACATAAATAATAGTACAAATCAATAAAGAATACATCATACCTCTTGGCAAATCTCTTTTAGGATTGGCACATTCTTCTGCAGTAGTTGATATAGCATCAAAGCCAATATAGGCAAAGAACACAGAGGATACCCCTTTTAATACTCCCGTCATTCCATTGGGTAAAAACGGCGTCCAATTTGCGGTGGTTCCTTCCGAAAAAATATACCAAAATCCAATAATGGCAATAAAAAACAACACTACAATTTTTAAACCCACCATAAAATTGGCGCTCTTTTTACTTTCACTAATGCCTACATATGCAAGGATAGTAATTAGGCCTACAATAACAAAAGCAGGTAAGTTGATAATGAATTTTACACCAAATATTTCAGGTGCATTTGTGTAAATTAAATTGGTTACAGACTTACCATTTGCAATTGCATCTTGATAAGCCATTGCTGCCGTTTGATGACCAATGGTTAACCAATCTGGCAATTCAATATGAACCGCTTTTAATAAATTATTAAAATACGCACTCCAAGAAATAGCTACCACCACATTACCAATAGCATACTCTAGAATTAGCGCCCAGCCTATAATCCAAGCAATCACTTCGCCAAAACTTACATAAGAATAAGTATAAGCACTACCAGAAACAGGTACACGTGATGCAAACTCGGCGTAACACAATGCAGTGAATCCGCAGGTTACCGCCGTAATTAAAAATAAAAAAATAACCCCTGGCCCACCGTTAAATGCAGCAGTACCTATTGTAGAAAAAATACCCGCGCCAATAACTGCCGCAACACCCATTAAAGTAAGGTCTTTAACACGCAATACTTTTTTCATGTTTCCATGTCCGTCTAACAAACCAGCATCATAATCTTTTTGAATAGTTGCCAGTGATTTTTTTCTGAATAACGAATGAAACATGCAGCTTTATTTTAGTACACTCAAATTAATAGATAAAATTGATAACACAAGAGCATTATCGTTAAAGAGATTAATAGTCTCGCTGAATTAAAAATCCAGCAAGTTCAATTAGTGGTTGTTTGCGCGAAGACACTACTGCAATATCTTCTAAATGTTGCAAGGCGGTTTGCAAATATTTTTCTTTTAACGAATTAGCCCAAGCGTCTACATTACAAGCTTTAAACAATTCCAAAACCTCCGCTACTTTATTGGGTGCATTTTCTTGCATCAAATTTTGTAAGCGTATTTTTTGTTCAGGTGTTGCAACTTCTAAAGCATGTATCAATAAGAATGTTTTTTTATTTTGTTTGATATCTCCACCAACTTCTTTTCCAAATTTTTCGGGATCACCAAATGCATCTAAATAATCGTCTTGAATTTGAAACGCAATGCCTAAGTTTTTTCCGAACGCATATAAATGGTCTCTATTATGTGCACTAGCACCACCTAAAATTGCCCCAAGCTCTAAACTAGCAGCAAGTAATACTGAGGTTTTCAAGCCAATCATTTCAATATATTCTTCCAAAGAAACGATTGCTTGTTTTTCAAAATCCATGTCTAATTGCTGGCCTTCACATACTTGCTTAGCCGTAACATTAAACAGTTGTAAAATTGAATGAATATGTGCAGCGTTAATTTTATTCAAGTATTCATAAGACTGAATCATCATCACATCGCCAGTTAATAATGCCGTGCTTTCGCCGTATTTTTTGTGTACGGTTTCCATACCGCGTCTTAATGAGGCAGCATCCATTATATCGTCGTGAATTAAAGTAAAATTGTGAAACAGTTCAATGGCAGTTGCCACATGATAGGCATCGGGATGAATGGCATCAAATAGTTCATTGCCCATTAAACACATTACTGGTCTAATGCGTTTGCCGCCTAATGCTAAAAAGTATTCGCCTGGATCATACAAACTAGCAGGAGAAGCCGGAAAATGTCTTCCAGCAAAATGTTCAGAAAAGGAGCTGATTAATTCTTTAAATGAATGCATACTACAAACCTAAATACATTATCAATTAGTTCAAACAAAAATTGCCAACTTATTAAATGACTTCTAAGGCAAATCCGACAATTGAAAAAGGGTGTCTACAAAAGCATCCTTGTCAAATAAAATCAGGTCTTCTATTTTTTCACCCACGCCAATATATTTTACCGGAATTTTAAATTGATTCGCAATAGCCAATACTACACCACCTTTGGCAGTGCCGTCTAATTTGGTAATTGACAAAGCAGTCACTTCTGTAGCAGCTGTAAACTGTTTTGCTTGTTCAACAGCATTTTGACCCGTAGATCCATCCAACACCAACATTACTTCATGTGGCGCATCTGGAATTATTTTTTGAATCACTCTTTTAATTTTACTCAACTCTTCCATTAAATACAGCTTATTGTGTAACCTTCCTGCTGTATCAATCAACACTACATCTGCCTCACGTGCAACGGCACTGGCAACTGTATCATAAGCCACTGCGCTAGGATCTGACCCCATGGCTTGCTTAACAATGGGTACGCCCACACGCTCACTCCAAATAGTTAACTGATCTACCGCCGCTGCTCTAAAAGTATCTGCAGCACCCAATACCACACTCATTCCCGCTGCTTTATAATGATGGGCTAATTTTCCTATAGTGGTCGTTTTGCCAACGCCATTCACACCTACTACTAAAATAACATAGGGCTTCTTACCTTCGGGTACCGTAAAGCTTTTGTAAGATTGTTCTGGCGCATCTACCAAAACCGCTTTTATTTCTTCTTTTAAAATGGTGCTTAGCTCAGCCGCATTCAGGTATTTGTCGGCCTTAGCCCTTTTTTCAATTCTTTCAATAATTTGAATAGTTGTTTCAATGCCTACATCTGCACCTACCAATGCCTCTTCTAAATCGTCTAAAACCGATTCGTCAATGGTTGTTTTACCAGCGATCGCTTTGGTGATTTTTGCTAGAAAACCTTCCTTGGTTTTTTGTAAACCTTGGTCAAGACTTTCTATTTCTTTCTTACCAAACAACTTTCCTAAGAAACTCATGATGACTATTTTATATACCGAACTTGAATTTAATCAATTCTTACTAAACTCTTACGCCTAGTAAATAAATACAAAAAGCTTTCCCGGTAAAAGGGAAAGCTTTTTAATATATTAGTGTTAACCAATTATTTCTCAGATAAGAAATCTTTGACTTTATCCTTGTGTATAATAGCTTCCTTGAAAGTATATGCACCAGATTTAGGGCTTCTTACGGCCTTAATCACTTTAGTCCAGTTTTTTGCCTCGGCAGAAGCCTTAGCATCTTTAATTTTAGCGTTTTTTGAAGCTGCTTTTGCCATGACTATTTAATTTCTTTATGAACGGTTACTTTTTTAAGAATTGGGTTATACTTTTTCAATTCAATACGCTCAGGCGTATTTTTCTTATTCTTTTTAGTGATATAACGGCTTGTGCCCGCCATTCCACTGGTTTTGTGCTCTGTACATTCCAGGATTACCTGAACCCTGTTACCTTTCTTTGCCATTGTATTAGGTAGTTTTCTTTGTTAATAGTTAGATTGAATCTGTTAGTAGAATCTTCAATTAGATTTTAGATCCTTTCAATCTTAATTCTTTAATTACGGTTGATAAACCATTTTTGTTAATCGTTCTCAAAGCATCTGTAGACACTTTAAGTGATACCCAACGGTCTTCTTCTGCAAAAAAGAAACGCTTTGTTTGTAAATTAGGCAAAAAACGACGTTTGGTTTTAATGTTTGAGTGAGAAACACTATTTCCTGTTTGTGGTTTTTTACCTGTAACCTGACATACTCTTGCCATGACTCTATTTTTTTCGGACGGCAAAGGTAGGGAAAAACTGCAAAATACCAATACCAAAATCCCTTTTTTTAAATAATTTATACACAAAACGGGTGAAACCACTCATGGCGCCCATTCTAGTGATCGTTTTCCGCATTTTAGAACCGCAAACTTAGGCCTAATTAATGGGATTCGCCCATCAAATAAGCAATTCCTACATTAACTATACAATTCTTCTCTTAATTCCTTTACCCTAGCGTCTTCCATATACTCATCAAAAGTCATTAATCGATCAATGATTCCTTTTGGTGTTAATTCTATAATTCTATTGGCTACGGTTTGAATAAACGTATGGTCATGAGAAGTTATCATTACAACCCCAGGAAAAGTTTGACATCCTTCGTTAAAGCTTTGAATACTTTCAAGGTCTAAGTGATTGGTAGGTTGGTCTAAAATAACCACATTAGGGTTCTGTAACATCATCCTACTAACCATACAGCGTACTTTCTCTCCCCCGCTCAATACATTGGTTTTCTTTGAAATATCATCTCCACTAAACAACATCTTACCCAAAAATCCACGAATAAATGGTTCGTCGGCATCTGTAACATGTGGCGGAACGTATTGGCGTAACCAATCCATTAACGTAAGCCCTTCGGTAAAAAATTGGTTGTTCTCTACAGGCAAATAGGCTTTGGTGATAGTAGTACCCCATTCTATTTTTCCAGATTCAATCGGTTGGTTTTCGGTAATTACTTCAAAAAAACTAGTTACCGCTAATGGATCTCTACTTAAAAAAGCAATTTTTTCGCCTTTGTTTAAGCTAAAAGTTACTTTGTCGAATAGTTTACGGCCATCAACTGTTTTGCTCAAATTTTCTACATTCAAAATTTGATTCCCTACTTCGCGCAATGGCTGAAATATAATGCCAGGGTATTTTCTATTTGATGGTTCAATCTCTTCAATAGTAAGTTTTTCCAATGCTTTTTTACGAGAAGTAGCTTGTTTACTCTTTGATGCATTGGCCGAGAAACGAGCAATAAAATCTAATAATGCTTGGCGTTTTTCTTCGTTCTTTTTATTCTTATCATTTATTTGACGACTCATCAATTGCGATGACTCATACCAGAAAGTATAGTTACCTGTAAATGTTTTAATTTTTGAACGATCCACATCCGATACATGCGTACAAATGGTATCTAAAAAGTGACGATCGTGACTTACTACCAATACAATATTTTCGTAATCAGCTAAAAAATTCTCTAACCAACCAATGGTTTCAATATCTAATCCGTTGGTAGGCTCATCTAATAATAATATATCTGGATTTCCAAATAAGGCCTGAGCCAATAAAACCCGCACTTTAAAATTACTAGGTATGTCTTGCATTAAACTTTGGTGTAATTCTTCTTTCACACCTAAGCTGCTTAATAAAGTACCCGCACTGCTTTCTGCTTCGTATCCACCCATCTCGCCAAACTCGCCTTCTAATTCACCCGCTTTCATACCATCTTCTTCGGTAAAATCGGCTTTGGCATAAATAGCATCTCTTTCGTGCATCACGTCCCACAAGTGTTTGTGGCCCATAAGCACCGTATTTAAAACAGTACAAGTGTCGAACTCAAATTGATTTTGCTTTAACACGGCCATTCTCTCGCCCTTAGAAATTTCTACCGTGCCTTTGTTTGGCTCAATCTCTCCGCTTAAGATTTTTAAAAACGTAGATTTCCCAGCCCCATTTGCTCCAATTACCCCATAACAATTTCCCTTGATGAAATTAATATTCACTTCATCAAATAATACCCTTTTGCCATAAGCTAGGGTGATATTTCTTGCACTAATCATTTTGTATTACTGTTTTTCAGGCGGCAAAAGTAATACTTAGTCGTGGATTTTTTTTAATTGCACAATCAGAACTATTAAAAAGGCGCAGAATTCTAGTTACATTTAGTTTTTAAACTGAATCTATGCAAGAAAAAAACGCCAATCAGGCTTCAAGAAGGGCTTTTATTAGAAATATTTCTTTTGCGAGTGTTGTATTATTAAATGGATCTATTAATCCACTGTCGGCAAGTTCGGTTTTTAACCTTCGCAAGAAAGTGCTGTTAAGATTCGTAGTAGCATCAGATGCGCATTACGGACAACCAGACACACCCTACGAAGCAATGATGCTTGATATGATTAGTAAAGTGAACCAATTTCACCAATCAAACCCGCTTGATTTTACCGTCATTAATGGCGATATTATTCATAACGAAAAACGATTTTTACCTGAGGCAAAAGAAAAATTAACTGGCTTGAATATGCCATGGTATGTAACTCGCGGCAACCACGATATGGTTACTGAAGCATATTGGAAAGAGGTATTTGGAACTCCTTTGAACAATGATTTTGCAACAAAAAATATTGGCATTATTTTAGGCGACACTTCTAATGAAAAAGGCGATTATCTTTCTCCAAATTTGGTTTGGTTAAAAGAAAAATTAGAGCAGCACAAACACAGCAAACAGGTTTTATTATTCCTGCATATTCCACAAGCAAAATGGACAAAAAATGGCGTAGACAGTCCCGCATTTTTTGAATTGATTCGAAAATATCCAAACGTTAAAGCGGTGTTTCACGGACACGAACACGACCAAGACGGCGTAACGATGGACAACGGTGTTCCCTTCTTTTTTGACGCACATATTGGCGGAAATTGGGGCACTAAATACAAAGGATTTAGAGTAGTAGAATTAATGAAAGATGGCACGCTTGTTACTTATATGATGAACCCTACCGAAAAAATGAATGAAGTAACTATTTAAAGAAAATATTTACCATGTTGCTCTAGCTGTTGGATGACTATCTAGTGCAATAAAATCTTGTTCTTGATACTTGTAATACGCAGTCATAGCAATCATTGCAGCGTTATCTGTACAATATTCAAAAGAGGGCACAAATGTTTTCCATCCATGTTTAATACCCATTGCTTGTAATTCATTACGGAGTCCGCTGTTGGCACTTACACCACCAGCCAAACAGACTTGCTTTACGCCAGTTTGAACAACAGCTTTCTTAACTTTTTTCAATAAAATAGTTACAATCGTATGCTGTATAGATGCACATAAATCATTTCTATTTTCAAGTATAAATTCAGGTGTTTGTTTTTGTAAAAAATATAAGACAGATGTTTTTAATCCGCTAAATGAAAAATTCAAATTAGGAATTTGCGGCTCTGCAAAACTAAACTTCAATGGATTGCCTAGTTTGGCATATTGGTCAATTAATGGACCTCCAGGATAAGGTAACCCCAAAAGTTTTGCCGACTTGTCAAATGCCTCTCCTGCTGCATCATCAATGGTCTCTCCTAATATGGTTAAATTGAGCGGTGATTTAGCCAATACAATTTGTGTATGCCCACCACTAACAGTTAAACATAAAAAAGGAAAATCGGGTTTATCATTACCTATTAAATTTGCCAATACATGCGCCTGCATATGGTGCACAGCAATCAATGGTTTATTGAGTGCTAATGCCAATGATTTTGCAAATTGTGCACCTACTAATAAGCTACCAATTAATCCTGGTGCTTGTGTAAACGCAATGGCTGATATTTTAGCCAAGCGCTCTGTATTAGATATTGTTTTAAAGGCTTCTGCTAATGCAATATCTACTACTGGAACAATGTTTTGCATATGTGCTCTGCTTGCCAATTCTGGCACTACGCCTCCATATTGTTCGTGTACCGATTGCGTGGCAATACTATTAGATAAAATAACCCCATCGCAACATACGGAAGCCGCTGTTTCGTCGCAGGAAGATTCTATTGCTAAAATGCAGATGGAGTCCAAATAAATTATTTTGTTCGGATAGCTACTACCGGATCCATTTTTGCAGCAATTGATGCAGGAATGATTCCAGAAATAATACCCAAAATGATACAAATGCTTAAAGCCAGTGTAATGATTTTGGGTGCAATATAAATAGGGAATGGCAAAACACTACTTAAACCAATTGCCAATAACCATACAAAAAATAATCCTAGTAAACCACCTATGATGCATAAAAAGGCAGATTCCAATAAGAACTCAGTTAGAATAGTACTTTTTTTGGCTCCCATTGCTTTCTTTAATCCTATTTGACTAGTACGTTCCCGAACTGTAACAAACATAATATTCGCTACCCCAAAAGCTCCTACTATCAAACTCAATCCCGCAATGGCCCATCCTCCTGCTGTTACTTTTCCAAAAAAGCCATTAATCTGTTCACTGAACATCGACACATCATTACAAGAAAAATTGTCTTCTTGTGTAGGGCTCAACCTACGCAGTTGACGCATGATGCCCGTTAATTCGTCTTGTAAAGCTTTAGAAGCTATACTAGACTTGCCTTGTACCAATATTTTTGGACTACTAAAGTCTGGGTTATATATACTTGCAAAATATCTATAAGGAACCATGGTACAGATATCATAATTAAATCCGTCTCCCATGCTCTGTCCTTGCTTTTTTATTACACCCACTATAATTAAACGCTTGCCATTATAAGTCAATTCATTTCCCAATGCAGTTTCTGGATTGCCAAATAATTCAGTGGCCACTCTATTTCCTATTACGCACATAGGTGTTCCCCTAGTAAATTCCGATTCATTTAAATACCTGCCATAAGCAATCTCTATTGTTTGAATTTTATTGAATTCTTCAGATATTCCATACAACCCAACACTATTTAATACATTGTCTCTATAGCTGACATTAATATTTGATTCCACAAAAAAGGTAGCATTAGCAGTTAGTTGACTCTTATCACGAATCATTTTCATTTCTGAATAACGCATTGGTGGACGCTTCACATATTTCCACCAAGGATAATCTGGTCCGCCCATATATACCCATTTGTCTATATAAATGGTATTACTTCCCAAAGACTTAATATCGTTTTGTACTTTCTGCTCTAAACTATCAACAGTTGCCAATACCCCAATGATGCAAAAAATACCAATCGTAATGCCAAAAAGCGACAAGAAAGTACGGAGTTTGTTCACACGCAATTCTTGCAGCGCCATTTTGAAACTATTCCAAAGAATACTTAACAGTTTTAACATGATTCAAATGTAAGTCAGGAATTTGCATCAATGCGTTGTTTTTTATGTGAGCGGTTATATGACTGTTCAAGTATTCAATGCAAATAGCCAAATATAGATTCTACAAAAAAAATAGATGGCTATTTCTGAAACAAAGCTCAAATTCTAGTGTAATTAAATTTATTACAGCGAAATAGTAGATTTTAAACATTGGCATTGCTCGATGTATTATTTTTGCACCGATTTTTAAATATAAAATTGCATTATGACCTGGAAACAAGTCTTCACATCATCGGTAGGAAAGAAATTAGTGATGGGTTTTACCGGCATTTTTCTTATCCTTTTCTTAATTGTACATGCAGGGTTGAATGCCTGTATTTGGGCCAATGACGGCGGCGTAATGTTCAACAAAGGCGCGCATTTCATGGGTGCTAATGTGGTTCCCCGTATTTTAGAAATTGGCTTATTTGCAGGATTATTACTGCACATTATTCAAGGTTTACTATTAGAACTTTCTAACAGAAGTAAACGTGGAGTAGCGTATGCCAAAGACTTTGGCAATGTTGGCAGTAAATGGTATAGCAGAAGTATGGCTTTATTAGGAACACTAGTATTGTTGTTTTTGATTCTGCATTTATCGCATTTTTGGTTTCCCAATCGTTCTAATCAAAACTTTGTTTTGGGCGAAGAAATCGATTTGTATGCTAGAATGAAATTGACTTTTTCTGAACTATGGGTGGTAGTAGTATATGTACTAGGATGTTTGTCTTTGGGATACCACTTAGCACACGGCTTTCAAAGTGCATTTAAAACAATAGGTGTTCATAATAAGCGCTACCATTTGATGTTAACTAGTTTAGGCTTAGGCTTTTCAGTTATTATCACATTGGCTTTTGCCATGATGCCCATTAGTTTTTATTTGGGATGGCTTAATTAATTAAAGAATATTCTAATCATAGTAAATATTGCTAGGTATGTTAGATGCGAAAATCCCTGCGGGGCCTTTAGACGATAAATGGACAGATTATAAAGGACATTGTAAATTGGTAAACCCTGCCAATAAAAGAAAGCTAGAAGTAATTATTGTAGGAACCGGATTAGCTGGTGCTTCTGCTGCAGCCTCATTGGGTGAATTAGGCTACAAGGTAAAAGCATTTTGCTTTCAAGATTCTCCAAGACGCGCGCATTCAATTGCAGCACAAGGAGGTATCAATGCAGCAAAAAACTACCAAAATGATGGCGATAGTGTTTTTCGTTTATTCTACGACACTATTAAAGGTGGTGACTACCGTGCGCGTGAAGCAAACGTACATCGCTTGGCTGAAGTGAGTGTAAACATCATTGACCAATGCGTGGCACAAGGTGTTCCATTTGCTAGAGAATATGGAGGTCTACTAAGCAACCGCTCATTTGGAGGAACACAAGTACAAAGAACATTTTATGCGGCAGGTCAAACTGGTCAGCAATTATTAATAGGTGCATACCAAGCTTTAGAGCGTCAGGTTGCACTAGGCAATGTAACAATGTATGCGCGTCACGAGATGTTGGAGATTGTAAAAATCGATGGCAAAGCACGTGGTATTATTGCACGTAATTTAATTAACGGCGAACTTGAAAAACATTTCGGCCATGCAGTATTATTATGTACTGGTGGATATGGTAATGTATTTTATTTGTCAACCAATGCCATGGGCAGCAATGTTACCGCAGCTTGGAAAGCACACAAAAAAGGCGCAACATTTGCAAATCCTTGCTTTACACAAATTCACCCAACATGTATTCCAGTTAGTGGCGATCACCAATCTAAACTAACCTTAATGTCTGAATCATTGCGTAATGATGGCAGAATTTGGGTGCCAAAAGAAAAAAATGATACTAGAAAAGCAATAGATATTCCAGAAGAAGAACGCGACTACTATTTAGAAAGACGCTACCCTGCTTTTGGAAACCTAGTACCACGCGACGTTGCGTCGAGAGCCGCTAAAGAAAGATGTGATGAAGGATATGGTGTTGGAACAAGCAAACAAGCAGTATACCTAGACTTTGCCGATGCCATTGTTCGTTATGGTAAAATTGAAGCAGGTAAAGAAGGCAATGACAATTTAAGTAAGCAAGAAATTATAGTTTTAGGTAAAGAAGTAGTCAAAGAAAAATACGGCAACCTATTTGATATGTACGAGAAAATTACTGGTGAAAACCCGTATGAATTTCCAATGCGTATTTATCCTGCGGTACACTATACCATGGGTGGATTATGGGTTGATTATGAATTACAAACAACGGTTCCTGGATTGTATGCATTGGGTGAAGCTAATTTTAGCGAACATGGTGCCAATCGTTTGGGTGCTTCTGCATTAATGCAAGGTTTGGCAGATGGTTATTTTGTAGTGCCTTATACCCTAGGCAATAATTTGGCGGATGATATTTATAGCAAAGCCATTGAAACAACTCACCCTGCATTTGAAGCAGCAGAAAAAGAAGTATCCGATCGCATCAACCAATTAATGAATATCAAAGGCACACAAACTGTGGAAAGTTTTCACAAACGCCTTGGAAAAATCATTTGGAATAAATGCGGAATGGCGCGTAACAAAGAAGGTTTAGAAGAAGCTATTAGAGATGTACAAGCACTTAAAAGAGAATTCTGGAGTGATGTACGTATTCCTGGCAGTATCAATGAAATGAATCCTGAATTAGATAAAGCCAATCGTGTTGCAGACTTTATTGAGCTTGGAGAATTAATGTGTATTGATGCACTAGCACGTGAAGAAAGTTGTGGTGGACATTTTAGAGAAGAGTACCAAACACCTGAAGGAGAAGCATTGCGCGATGATGTGAATTTCATGCACGTTGCAGCTTGGGAATACAAAGCAGAACACGAATGGACTTTACACAAAGAACCATTGGTATATGATGTTGTAAAACCATCGCAACGCTCATATAAATAATTGGATCTTTTTTACTATTGACATTAAATTGTATCAACGACAAATTTTATAGAATGGAACATACGCACATGAATCTTACCGTTAAAGTGTGGAGACAAAAAAATAACCTTGATAAAGGTGGTTTTGAAAGTTATCCCGTAAAGGATATTTCGTCTGAAATGAGTTTTCTTGAAATGATCGATGTACTGAACGAACAATTGATTCGTGATGGCGGAAATCCTATTGCATTTGACCACGACTGTCGCGAAGGTATTTGTGGAATGTGCTCAATGTATATTAATGGCAAACCACACGGACCTTGGCATGCCAATACTACCTGTCAATTGCATATGCGTGCATTCAAAGACGGAGATACCATTGTTGTAGAACCTTGGAGAGCAAATGCATTTCCTGTTATTAAAGACTTAATGGTAGATCGTTCTGCGTTCGACCGTATTATTCAAGCGGGAGGCTATGTTAGTGTAAATACTGGCAATGCGGTTGATGGTAATTCATTGCCAATTAATAAAGACAAAGCAGATGCTTCATTTGCAGCAGCCATGTGTATTGGTTGTGGTGCTTGTGTTGCGGCTTGTAAAAATAGTTCTGCTATGCTTTTCTTAAGTGCAAAAGTGTCGCATTTGGCTTTATTACCACAAGGAGATCCTGAACGCAAATCTCGTGTAATGAACATGGTTGCGCAAATGGATAAAGAAGGATTCGGTGCCTGTACCAATACTGGAGCTTGTGAAGCAACTTGTCCTAAAGAAATATCAATTAGTAATATTGCACGCCTAAACCAAGAGTATATACTTGCAGGTTTTACTGCCGATAAATAACTGATTTAATAAAATTTATAAAAAAACTGTAACCTTGTGTTGCAGTTTTTTTGTTTTAAACCTACCCTATTTTAAATGGCCAATCATTATTTTCAGTTCAAACAATTTACGGTACAACAAGAACATTGTGCCATGAAAGTTTGCACCGATGCTTGTTTGTTTGGCGCATGGGTTGCAGCACAAATAAAAACAGATTCATTAGTTGCTACAAATGAATCTATACTGGATATTGGCACGGGTACTGGCTTACTTTCACTAATGCTTGCACAACAAATTATTACAACAATAGATGCTATAGAAATTGATGCAGCTGCAGCAAAGCAAGCAGCAGAAAATTTCAATGCAGCATCTTTTAAACCGAACATTCAAGTCATGCATGCAAATGCAAAAGAATATTCAGCAGAAAAAAAATACGCATTCATTATTTCTAATCCGCCTTTTTTTGAAAACGATTTAATGTCTGGGAATACTAAAAAGAATTTGGCACTACATAGCACCGAATTAACCCTAGAGAACCTAGTAAACATTATTGCTAATAACCTTAATATAACGGGATCCTTTGCATTACTAATACCTTATTTTAGAAAAGATTATTTAATAGCATTGGCATTAAAAAACGGATTCCATTTATTGCGCGATTTGTCTGTAAAACAAACACCCAAACATGCTTTTTTTAGAAGCTGTTTAGTTTTTGGACGCACAATAAAAACCCCGTTATTTGAAGAAATAATCATTCAAAATAACGGGGTGTATACAGAACAATTTTCGGCCTTATTACAGCCTTATTATTTAGCGTTGTAGAATTAGTACCCTAATCCCCAATCTCTTCCTTTCATAATTGCAGGCACCCCTTCTGCTATCCATTTCGCGGGTTTATCGCCCTTTAATAAATAATCAAAAAACTGTTGTTCACGAATTTGAATGTCTTTTTTATTGCGTCGTTCTATTAAATTATGCGCTTCATTATTATAGTCTAATAACCAAACTTTTTTACCGAGTCTGCGCATACCTGTATACATCTCAATCCCTTGGTACCAAGGCACTGCATCGTCTGCATCATTGGCCATTACTACTAATGGTGTTTTTACTTTTGGCAAAGAAAATAAGGCAGAGTTTTCAATGTATAAATTAGGTTTTTCCCAAAGTGTTGCACCAATTCTACTTTGTGTTTTTTCGTATTGAAACTGACGGTTCATACCAGATCCCCATCGAATACCACCGTAAGCACTTGTCATATTGGCTACAGGTGCACCTGCCCAAGCTGCGGCATATAAATTGGTTTTAGTAATTAAATACACAATCTGATATCCTCCCCAACTTTGTCCTTGCAAACCAAGTTTAGTACTGTCTACATAGCCTTGTTTTACTACTGCTCTTGTACCACTTACAATATAATCGTAAGCACTTTGTCCTGGATAGCCTGTTTTATACCAAATATCTGGCACAAATACAATGTATCCCCTACTCACAAAAAATGGAATATTTAATCGAGATGGGGTTGGTGATGGTGCTAGGTAATTGTATAAAGTATTATTGCTTCTTTCATAGAAATACACAATCATTGGATACTTCTTTTTAGGATCAAAATCTTCGGGTTTATAAATGATCCCTTCGGTTTCTTTTCCAGTATAAGCCTTCCATTTAAACAGTTCTGCTGTTCCCCAATTATAATTACTTTGTTGTGTATTCGGTTGAAACAAAACCGCACCAGGAAGCATTGTAGCATCTGTAAAACTAGTTGCATTAAAATCAATTGCCCTGATGTCTGCAGCGTGCTGGTAGGTTTCTGCTCCATAACTTAATACCGCAGCATTTTTAGCTTTTAAAACGCCTGAAATTCTTGCTGGATAAGTAGCAGAAGGCGAAAACTGTTTTCCTAAAACATGCCCTTGTAAGCCAGCAGCTTTATTGGTATTATTAAAAGCAGCAAATAATAATTGCTGTTCATTTTTAAAATACTTCTCGTCTTTGTCAATTGAAATATTTCTATAACTGATATTATTTTTTCTACCCAATCCTGCAGTGATACAAATTGCAGGACTAAGGCCAGTTGGGTCTACTTGCCAAATATCAAACTGGTCATAAATAAGTACGGCCGCATCGTTTTCAGTCCAACCCATAATTCCATAAGCATTCGGATCATCAGGCACATCGTTCTCTACATCATACAAAGGAAATTTAATGTCTTTTGCAATAGCTACCATTTGTTTGGTTTCGGCATTATATGAATTGTAATTACGCTTCTTCTCATCAAACATTAATAAATACTTACCTGTATAAGAAGGATAAACAGATCCCTTAAAACCCTTGGCTATAAAGGCTTTCTCACCATTTACAGGATTTATTGCAACTAAATCATTCATACTATATCCTTGCCATTGAAAAGCAATTCTATTTCCTGAATCGGCCAAGGCATAAAATATTTTTCCATCGCCTTCATTGGTTTGTAAAATATTTCTAAAAGATAAATTGGCTAATTGTACAACTTTATTCTGATCAAAATCATAACGGGCTGTATACGATTTTCGCAAATCCATTTCTAAATTTTTCAATTGCATTGGTTGTATATAATCGTCGTTATAATGCCATACATCTACACTCACTCTTTCAAAATCGGGTAAGCTGGTATCCTTAACAGGCAAGATTGGCGATGTTCCAAAAAACAAACGCTTGCCTGATTTGCTAAAGCTAATTTGCGGCGTTTCACTAACTGTAAAATTTGCTGGTATGCCTATTGATTTTTTGTTTACCAAACACTGTGCACTATCTACTCCATCTTTGTAATAAAACAGTTTATAAAATTTCTGCAATGCTTTTGCACTACTATCTGTTTCTGCCACAAATGCCACTTGCGTGCCAGCCTCGTCCATTCTATAACCCTTGGCATCATTGAATCCTACAAATATATTTTTAGAAAGATGGTTGATTAAATTTAATTTAGTTACAGATGCTTTAATAGTGGTATCGCCATTTTTTTTACTGGTTTCAGTTAGCAATACCGTTCCATTTTTATTGAAATAATACTCAGTAACTAATTTAATCGTTTGCTTTTCTGAAGAACGTAAATCTACCAACACCAAATCTGTTCCTTCTTCAATTGGGTCTTCGGTAGTTTTGGTAGAAGAAACTTTATTGTCGGATTTTTTATTCTGTAAAACAGACACACCATTCACGCGTGCTTCCATTGCTTTTAAGCGAAGACTATCGGCTTTGTGAATTAAACTATCTGCCATTGATAGTAACAATTTTAATTGCGTGGCAGAGTCTACAATTGTTTTGGGTTTTGAAACATCTGGCAAAGATTTTTCTAATAAATAGGCCAACCAGTTTCCACTGTCTTCTGGAATTTTAAAATTCTTAACCCGTGCAACCTTAACCAAATTATCTTTCCCTAATTCTAGATAGGCCAGCGTGTCTTTTGGAATATCTTCTGCTTTTTTCTTTTTAATTTTTGCATCCCTTGTATCTTTAAAACTAGGTTTGATTTTAAAGATCAGGTACTTACTGTCTTCTGTAATTTCTGCACCATAGCCACGAGGGAATTCTTTTTTGTAATTGCCTTTTACAGATTGTACAACTAAATTTCCATCCCCTTCTTGCGGATTTACTGTAAAAACAAGGTATTGACCGTTATTACTCAATACACGCTCGTTAATAGCCTGCCAGCCATCATAAACGCTATGATCTAAAGGCTTTTTCTGGGCTTTTAGGCTATTTAAACAAAAAAATAAACAAATAAGTGCCAACAGTTGTTTCATGATATTGCTATTTAGTAATCTATTGATTTAACAAGTTTCTATTCACTTGCCAAATGGATGAATAAATATAAGTTACCATTACAAATAATCCATTTCAATTATTTAAATGAAATTTAAAATAGGCCATTACATAAATATAGAAAACTATTCTACTTTTACCAATCGATACAAAACAACATCTATGCGTCTGATTAATAAACTGTTACTTGCTATTACCCTTTTGTTCTCCTTATCTGTTAGTGCCCAAAAAACGGGTGCTATTTCAGGACAAATAATTGACAAACAAACACAACAGCCAATAGCCAATACTAGTATTTCATTCAGCAATAATGTTGCGAGTGTGGTATCGAATGAACTAGGAAAATTTAGACTCAATCAAATACCTACTGGGTCTTACACTATTAAATTCACAAGCCTAGGTTACAATACCATTACCCTGTTTAATGTATTAATCACATCGGGCAATGAGAATACATTTTTAATTGAGCTAGAGCCAATGGTAACTGAATTAAAAGGAATCACTGTTACCAATACTGGCAGAAAAACAGCCAAAGCAGCTAGCTTAGAAACACCATTAAGTGTTCAACGATTAACCACCGAAGAAATCAAGAGAAACCCAGGAAGCAATTTTGATATTTCACGCGTAATTCAATCTTTACCGGGTGTTGGCGGAACGGCTAGTACCGCTGGATTTAGAAATGATATTGTTATACGTGGAGGCGCTCCAAATGAGAATGTCTATTATTTAGATGGCATTGAAGTGCCTGTTATTAACCATTTTGCAACCCAAGGAAGTGCAGGTGGCCCAGCAGGTATTTTAAATGTAAGTTTTATAGAGGATGTCAAATTAAGCACTTCCGCTTTTGATGCTAAATTCGATAATGCACTTTCTTCGGTTTTTGAATTCAAACAAAAAAGAGGCAATACCAATAAAGTGCAAGGCAATGTTCGACTTAGCGCCACAGAACTGTCTACCACACTAGACGGACCGATGTCTAAATCAGGTAAAACAACTTTCTTAGCATCTGCAAGAAGAAGTTATTTGCAATTATTATTTCAAGCCATTGATTTACCTATTAGACCCAATTACTGGGATTTTCAATATAAAATCACCCACCAAATTGATGCCAAAACAACTTTAAGTTTACTAGGTGTTGGCGCCATTGATGAATTTAGTTTTGCAGCACCAAAAAAAGCTACTCCCGAAAAATTATTTGCACTAAATAGTAATCCTGCTATTCAACAGTGGAATTATACTATTGGAATTAGCTTGAAAAAAATCATCTCTAACGGATACTGGAATTTATCAATTAGTAGAAATGATTTTAGTAATAAAAATGAAAAATACGAGAATAATTTAGGCCCAATAAAGGGGGTGCAAACACTCAATGTTGCCTCAAAAGAAACAGAAAATAAAATTCGTTTTGATGTAAATAAAAATATAAATGGTTTTAAGTTCGCTTATGGTGCAATGGCGCAATTTGTAGGGTACCAAAACAATACCTTTCAATTATTAAAAACAGCTATTACAGATAATAATGGAACCATTGTAAAACCTGCAGAAACCTTTCAATTCAATAGTTCTATCAATTTTATGAAACTCGGATTATTTGCCCAAGTAGGCAAAAGATTCTTAGATAACAGACTTGGTGTTAGCGCAGGTATTCGTACAGATATGAATTCATTTACCACCGATGGTTGGAATGCGATGGCAACAGCTAGCCCTCGACTTAGTTTCTCTTATGTATTATCAGAAACATGGAATTTAAATGCATCTATAGGTCAATATTCAAAAATCCCTCCTTATACCCTACTTGGCTTTCAAAGCAATGGCCAACTAATGAATAAAGCGGCTAAATACATTCAAAATACACACTATGTGATTGGTGTAGAAAATTTACCATCCCCAGCAACACGCTTTACACTTGAAGCTTTTTACAAACAATATAGCAATGTGCCAGTGTCTGTTCGTAATGGGATTAGTTTATCTAATTTGGGTGGCGATTTTGCCATTCTTGGCAACGAAGCAACACAATCAATTGGCAAAGGAAGGGCTTATGGATTTGAGTTTTTTGCACAACAAAAATTAACCAATAAATTTTATGGCATATTGAGTTATACATTTTTTAGAAGTGAATACACCAATGCTAATAAAGTTTATACCGCAAGTTCTTGGGACAACAAACACTTACTAAGTTTAACCTGGGGCTATCAGCTGAAACACAATTGGGAATTGGGTTTAAAGTTCCGTTACCAAGGTGGCGTACCAACTACACCGTATGATGAAATAGCCAGCAAACAAAACTATCTAACCCTTGGCACTGGCGTTTTAGACTATCAACAAATTAACACACAACGTTTAGATAATTTTAATGCCAGCGATTTTAGAATAGATAAAAAATGGAACTTCAAAAAAACCACTTTTGATTTATACTTAGACGTTACCAATTGGTATTTAGCAAAGAGTCCGGCGGCACCTATTTATACTTTTAAACGTAATGATACTAATACGGCTTTTGCAACAACTAATGGATTGCCTATTCAACAAAATGGATCAAATGCCATTCCTTATTATTTATTGAGTAAGGATGCAATGGTAACACCTACTATTGGATTTATAGTTGAGTTTTAAATAACCAATTATAATTTTTTCATGCGTATTACACGAAACATTTGTAGTACTACCGATAAGGCTATTAATGCAAAACCCCAATAAAAACTAGGTTGTAATTGTTGCTGTTCATTAAATAATATAAACGCCAATACTATACCATATACTGGCTCTAAATTCAAAGTCAAATTAACGGTAAAAGCAGATACTTTTTTTAGTGCTTGCAACATTAAATCTAGTGCCCAAATAGTACAGAGCCAGCTTAACAGCAATAGCCATCCTAATTCAGAAATATTAGGCACTAAATGATTTGTAGGAAAAAGATGCAAATAAAAAGGCATTAAAATACTCAGCAATAATACACCCCCACTCAACTCATACAACATCATTGTTTTGGGTGCAACATCTTCTATAATCTTTTTATTTAACACCGAAAAAATTGCAGAAAAAATAGCAGATAAAACACCAATAATAATACCCGTTCTATACCTCCCATCAAAATGAAAAATTAAATAGATTCCTACCAAACACAATAAGCCCAATAACATTTCTACAAAACTGAAACTTTTGTTTTTTAGCAATGGCTCAAGCAAAGAAGTAAAAAAACTAGTGGATGCAAAACATACCAAGGCAATTGATACATTGGCATACTTAATGCTCCCATAAAAACAAGCCCAATGCAGTGCAATGATGCCGCCAATCATTAATAATTGTAGTATTTTCTTGAAGGGCAATTGTTGCAATTCCTTTTTCCATATTAATAATACAAACAAACTGATAGCTGCAATAAACATTCTATACCAAACCAATAACCCTTCATTTAGGGTAATTAATATGCCGAGCACACCAGTAAATCCTGCCAAGAAAACCGCAAAATGTAATTTGATTAATGCTTGTTTCATACTATTCAAAGAAACAGCTTTATAATTAATAAACCTTGTTTCAAAAAAGGATGGCTAATATTCACCATAATATAAAATAATTTTTTATACTATTTCAGTCAAATGCAAGCCAAAAGAACCGATATTGTATCATCAATAAGTTTCAGCACAAATTATCATAAAAACCATATGGAACCAATCATAGAATTAAAGCAGGTAACCAAAAGTTATGGCGCTAAAACAGTACTTAAAGGGATCAACCTAACTATCTATCCAGGCCAAGTAATAGGCTATATAGGACCCAATGGTGCAGGAAAAAGTACTACTGTAAAAATATTATGCGGATTAATTTCAGACTACGAGGGAGAAGTCATAGTAGCAGGTATTGATATAAAAACCGATCCGCTAGCAGTTAAAAGAAGAATTGGTTATGTGCCTGAATTGGCTGAATTATATGATGTACTTACCCCTGCTGAATTTTTGGGATTTATGGGTGAACTCTATGGTATGCCTAAAGCGCTTGCAGAAGACCGCATGATTAAAATGCTAGCCGCTTTTGGATTAGAAGCGAATGCAGACCAACGCATGGATACTTTTAGCAAAGGCATGCGCCAAAAAGTACTAATCATTTCTGGGCTATTACACAATCCTGATATTATTATTTTAGACGAACCACTCAGTGGACTTGATGCCAATAGCGTAATCATTGTAAAGGAGCTCTTGCATAAATTGGCCCAAGATGGCAAAACCATTTTTTACTGTAGCCATATGATGGATGTGGTAGAAAAAGTGAGTGACCGAATAGTGTTGATTAACGAAGGCGCTGTTATTGCCGATGGAAGTTTCGAAGAACTACAGCAACAACAAGGCAACCAAAGTTTAGAGAAAATATTTGCACACATGACTTCTAAAGATTCTTTGTCTGATGCTGCCGACCAAATGATGCGTGCTTTTGAAAATTAATACCTTATTTAAATGAATATAGTCAACAGATTTTTTTTATACCTAGTACTCTTGCCTAGCAAGCTCTACCAGAAAATGGGCATCAATACGGTGCAATTAGCATCCATTCTTAGCATTAAGTTGATGATGGATGATCGTAGGCCCAATACCATGCACCAAGCCAATAAAAGAAAACAAACAAAGCCCATTTCTGGAGCAACCATTGGCACAATGTTGGTGTCTGCTTTAATGGGTTCATTCTTTTTAATTAGTTTTTTTGTAGGCAGTGAAATGCTTACGCGTTTTACTATTTATTTTTCATTTTTTATTTTCGTTTTATCATCCACTCTTATTGCCGATTTCACGTCGGTATTAATTGATATTAGAGACAATATTATTATACTACCTAAACCAGTAACAGATAAAACATTTGTAGTTGCAAGACTCCTGCATATTTTAATTCATATTTCTAAACTGGTAGTACCCATGACACTACCAGCATTCATATTACTTGGTATAAGAAATGGCCTATTGGCATTGCCGCCTTTTTTATTGATGGTTATTGCGGCAACACTATTTACCATTTTTTTAATCAATGCACTTTACCTGATTATTCTAAAAATAACTACCCCCGAAAAATTTAAAGTTATTATTAGTTATTTTCAAATATTTTTTGCCATTTTATTTTATGGCGGATACCAAATTGTTCCCAGACTAATTGGCAAAGCTGTATTAGACAACTACACCATTAATACAGCTAGTTATGCATTTTTTATACCTTCATATTGGTTTGCTGGCGGTTGGGAATTCTTACATTCATTCCAGTTTTCAGTACCCTTAATTACTTGTTTTTTACTAAGTATTTTTGTGCCTCTCGCAAGCATTTATATAGTGATTAAATATTTCGCGCCTTCCTTTAACCAGAAATTATCTATGATTAGTGGCAGCGAAGGAGAATCAATGCCAGTAATAGTTTCAGGCATTAAACAGCCTCGACCTAAAAATAGTTTCATTAATACCATTGCTAATTTACTTACCGATGCGGGTGCAGAAAAAATGGCATTTTTACATACTTGGAAAATGACAGGTCGAAGTAGGGATTTTAAACTAAAAGTCTATCCTTCTTTGGGCTATATTTTGGTGTACTTTGTTATGATTTTTTTAAGAGACAAAAGGCCAGCATTGAGTTCCATCAAACAAAATTCAAATACAGAAAAACTAATTTTTATTAGCATCATTTATTTTAGCAGTTTAATATTAATTACAGCCATCAACCAACTAATGTATTCCGACAAATACAAAGCAGCATGGATTTATTTTACTACCCCTATTGCAAAACCAGGGAAAATAATTAGTGGCGCACTTAAATCTTTGTTGGTTAAATTTTATTTACCCATTATTGTGTTAACTTTTTTTGGCGCCATTATTTTTGAAGGACCTCGTGTAATTCCTAACTTGTTTTTAGGATTGTGTAATCAATTATTAATTATCTTTTTAATTGGATATGCCACTATTAGAAACTTGCCATTTGCGCAAGCACAAAACCTTTCTAAATCTAGTTTTATGAGAGGTCTATTAACACTGCTAATTCCAGGCACTATTGCGTTTTTGCATTATAGTATTTATACCTTTATGCCTGTAGTAATTATATTGAGTATACTATCTTGTATTGCCGCTTGGCTAGTAATGGATGCACTTAAAAATAAAGGATGGGAAATTATAACCGAACTAAAAGAAGGTTACTAAATTAATTGTTACTAGAGAGTCTTTTGTGGTTGTCTTTAAACAAACTCTGCCACTGAATTTTTAGTACGCCTAAAACCCCTTCTTTAATAATACCCTTGCTCATTTTGCTAACGCCAATGCGTCGATCTATAAAAGTGATAGGCACTTCTTTAATTTTAAAACCTAGTTTCCAGGCTGTAAATTTCATTTCAATTTGAAACGCATATCCTACAAAACTTATTTCGTTTAAATTAATGGCATCAAGCACTTCACGCTTATAACAAACAAATCCTGCAGTAGGATCTTGTACTGGCATCCAAGTAATTAATTTGGTATAAAAAGCACCGCCTTTAGAATATATTTTTCTATCGAGTGGCCAGTTTTCTGTTTTTCCTCCTGGTACATACCTACTACCAATTGATAAACTTGCGCCATCGTATTTACAAGCATTGTATAATCTTTCTAAGTCTGCAGGGTTGTGCGAGAAATCGGCATCCATTTCAAAAATAAACTGATACCCTTTTTCTAAACTCCATTTAAATCCATGAATATAGGCCGTACCCAATCCTAATTTACCCTTGCGCTCTTCAATAAATAATTGACCAGGAAATTGCAACATCAATGCTTTAACAATATCCGCAGTGCCATCAGGAGATCCATCATCTACTACCAAAATATGATAGCCCTGGTTTAAAGCAAACACAGTTTCAATGATTCGGGAAATATTTTCCTTTTCATTATAAGTTGGTATGATTACAATTTTTTCCAATGGGGGGATAATAATTTGATGCTAAATTACGAATATGATAAACTACAAAGTGAAAATCAACAAAAAAACAAGTACTAATCGGTGAATCGTATAATATTACCCCTTCTTTATCAATGTTTTATTGAACATCTCTGTCAATTTCTGCTTGGTATTGATAGGGAAATCTCCTTTCATCATCCAGTCATAATATTGGGGTTCTTCTTTTAAAACTTGGGCAACTGGCTTTCCTTTGTGTTTTCCAAAGTTAAATACTTCTATACCCTTGTCTTTTACAAATCTGCGGGCTAAATCAACCAAGTCGTCTTCTCCAGTAAATTTTACAATACTTTCAACGGTATCACCTATTTGAGGATAACGCTCTATTTGTGCTTCCAATACTTCCCAAGTAGCTGTAGCATCGGCTTCTGCTCCGTGTGCTCCTTCTAGTGTTTTTTGGCAATAAAATTTATACGCTGCACCCAATGTGCGCTGCTCCATCATATGAAAAACCTTTTGAACATCTACGAGTCTTTTACCCTCTAATGTATAATCAATGCCAACACGTAAAAACTCTTCGAGCAACATAGGAATATCAAAACGATTGCTATTGTATCCGCCTAAATCAGCGCCTTCAATAAATTGTTTGATTTCATTAGCTACTTGCTTAAAGCTAGGCGCATCTTTTACCATTAAATCGGTAATGCCATGAATATCACTAGAACTTTGAGGAATGGGCATTAAAGGATTAATCAATTTTCGCTTCACTTGCTTTTCTCCATCCTGCAAAATTTTCACAATCGCTATTTCAACTATGCGGTCTGTAGTAATATTAATACCAGTAGTTTCTAAATCAATAAAAGCGATAGGACGTGTTAATTGCAGTTTCATATTGTTATAGCGTAAATTAAAAGAATCTTCTAAATATTATTGTGTCACCTCTTTAGCAAAAGTAAGCATATCTATGCCATCATAATTACCGCTACTCATCAAAACAATATTTGTGGCTGAAAACTTTTGAGTGGTTAGCCAGTCTTGCAATTGATTTTTTTCGTTCATTACCAATATTCCTGGCTGATTAAACCCTTCTGCTACTTTTTCAATGGCCAGTTCGGGTAATTGTTTAATAGCAAGCGCGTGTTTTGAAAAATAGACTAGTGCTATATCGGCCTGCTTTAATGCCCCATCGTATTCATGCATAAATTTTTCGTTCAAACTACTATAGGTATGCAATTCTAAAATGGCTACTAATTGTCTGTTAGGAAATTGTTGTTTTAGCGCTTCTATGGTTGCTTTCACTTTACTTGGAGCATGTGCAAAATCTCGGTATACATTTACAGAATCATTTGACGCTAATAATTCTAATCTTTTTGACGCACCAGTAAATGAACCAATAGCCCTAATAAAATCTGATGCACTTACACCAAGTATTTTGCAAGCATAAAAAGCAGCCAATAAATTCATCAAATTATGGTTGCCAAAAACTTTTAAATCACCAGAAACACCTTCAATAGTAACCGTTGTTTTTCCATTATCAATACTGTGTACTGGTACTGCATATGGTTGATAGCGAATATCAGTACGCGGATGGTCTTTCACTAATTTTTCTAATACAGGATCGGAACTGTTATAAATTAACAATCCACCTATTTCTATTTTATTAATAAAAATGACAAATTGTTCTAAGTAAAAATCAAAGGTTGGAAACACATTAATATGATCCCATGCAATGCCTGTTAAAATAGCAACATGCGGAAACAAGAAATGAAATTTTGGTTTGCGCTCTATAGCACTAGCAGGATATTCATCGCCCTCACAAACTATTACAGGTGCATTGGTAATATTTACCGATTGGTCGAATCCATCTAATTTGGCGCCAACCAAATAGTCAAAATCGAAAGTTAAAAATCGTAGCACATGCATAATCATACTTGTGGTAGTTGTTTTACCATGACTACCTCCTACTACAATTCTTTGCTTCTGCTGACTTTCGTGAAAAATATATTCCGGAAATGAATAAATTTTTAAGCCAAGATCCTTTGCTTTAATTAATTCTGGATTATCGGCTCGGGCGTGCATTCCTAAAATAATAGCGTCTAAATTGGCCGTTACTAAATCTGGCTGCCATCCCATCACGCTAGGCAAAAGCCCTTCGTTGAGCAAATTGGTACGAGATGGCTCAAAAATTTCATCGTCCGTTCCAGACACTGTATAGCCTTTTCTCTTTAAGGCAATTGCTAATTGGTGCATTACACTCCCCCCAATTGATATAAAATGTACCCTCATAAAATATATTTAGTTGTTCTTTTTCAAAATTTAACAATATTCTATTCGGCATAGAACAAGTTATGGCAATGAAACTTTATCTTTATTCTTATTAAGATCGAATAAAAATACAGTCAATTACCTAATTAATCTCTAAGTATGAAAAAAATCACATCCATGTTGGTATTAGCTTGCCTTTGTGCAGCAATATTTTCATCATGTGTTTCTTCGCGTTCAGCCGGCTGCCCAACCACCGATAAGAACTTCTTTAAAAGCCGGTAATTTGTTTAATTAATAGCCAAAACTGTAAGATTTACCAATGAAATGGATTCCATTAACTACTGAAAGTCAGTTACAAGAAATTATAGACCTGTCTAAAAATACACCTCAAGTAATTTTTAAACATAGTACCAGGTGCAGTATTAGCAGCATGGCGCTAAATAGAATGGAACAAGCAGATCAACCTGCCAATATTGATTTCTACTATCTCGACCTTATCCAATACCGTCCTATATCGCAACAAATTGCCGAGATATTCAGCGTATACCATGAATCTCCGCAAGTGCTGCTCATTAAAGAGGGCAATTGTACCTATAGCGAAACACATATGGGTATTAGCATGGACGAACTTATAGAGCAAGTAAACTTAGTTTAAAGTTTATTCGACAACCATTTTTTAAATGATTCCTTTAACTCAACATACATTTTTTGATTGGTGAGCATTTTATCGCGAATCTCATACTCATCGTCGGATTTTTTCTGCTGTAATATTTTGCTATTAATATCCAACTCTAGTTTTTGAATTAAATTCTCCTGCGCTTTTACATCGTTTTTTAAAGAATTGATGAAATTTCGCTGAATGATAAACTGATTCTGGAACCTTTCTACCTCGGCCCTTATGGCATTGTCGGTATACAACTTAGTTACTTCGGCCAAGTATTTATCTAATACTGTTATCTCTTCTTTCCAATAGGCCATTTCAATCAACCACAATTCGTGGGTAAAGTGTAATTCGCGTATAGATTTTTTATTGATAATCATATCAGTTGTTTTACTGAAGTTCCTGAATTTTATTTAAAACTTGTATGATAAAAGTCACTTTTATTATTGCACCTTTGTAGCCATTTAAATAACGCGTATGGAAATAGCGGGCTTTTTATTTGCCTTATTAATTGGGGTGTCTTTGGGCTTAATTGGAGGCGGTGGTTCTATATTAACCATTCCATTACTCGTTTACTTTTTTCATATCCCCCCAACCATTGCTACAGGCTATTCATTATTTATTGTTGGGATAAGTAGTTTGGTGGGTGCTGTAAATAGTTATAAAAATGGCAATATCAATTTCAACGCCAGCTTCTATTTTGGTATTACTTCTATTATTACGGTTGTATTGATCCGACATTTTTTACTACCTATCATTCCAGAACAAATTTTTCAATTTCAGCAACACACTATAACAAGGTCATTTCTTACCATGTTTTTATTAGCCATTTTAATGATTGTGGCTTCTTTTAATATGATTTTAAAAGCGCATGTATCTATTTCGAATCAAACAAATATTAGCAAATGGACTGCTTTAATTAGAGGCATTCAAATTGGTATTCTAACAGGTTTATTAGGCGCAGGCGGAGGTTTTTTAATTATCCCAGTACTACTTTTTTCTTTTAAATTACCCATGAAACAAGCCATTGGCAGCTCTTTATTAATCATTGCACTAAATGCTTTATTTGGATTTGCTACCGATATGGCCCATTATGAAATTCATTGGAAACTACTACTAACACTCACTGCTTGTGCAGTTGTTGGCACTTATCTTGGCAATAAAATTGGCACCCGAGTACCTGCCGAAAATCTTAAAAAAGGATTTGGAATTTTTATTTTACTAGCAGGTATTTACATCATTTTGCACGAAATATTTTTCTAACAATTCACTACCAGCTTTATGCATTAAATAAGCAGATGCTGAATTTTGCAATATTTCTACTATTTTTATAGACTAAAGAACGAAAATGATTGAATGGATCAAACAACCTTGGCCTTGGTATATTGCAGGGCCTTTGATAGGATTAACAGTTCCTGCTTTATTATTAATGGGCAATAAGCGATTTGGCATTTCTAGTGCCTTAAGGCATATCTGCGCTGCTTGTTTACCAGCAAAAATTCCCTATTTTAAATACCAATGGACTAAAGAGATTTGGAATTTATTTTTTGTTCTTGGGATATTCTTGGGCGGATTAATTGCAGTGAATTTTATTAATAACCCAAACCCTATTCAAGTAAATGCAAATTTAGTAGCCGAATTAAAAGGATATGGCATTACCAATTATAGCCAACTTATTCCAGTAGATATTTTTAATTGGCAAGCACTATTTCACTTAAAAGGCTTGCTATTAATGGTTTTTGGCGGATTCTTGGTAGGCTTTGGAACCCGTTATGCAGGTGGTTGTACATCGGGCCATGCCATTACCGGACTTAGCAATTTACAATGGCCATCGCTAGTAGCCACTTGTTGTTTTATGATTGGTGGATTTATTATGGCCAATTTTATTCTTCCCTTCATTTTACAATTATAATTGATGCAAAAAAATACGCCCGACAACGATTTTGAAATCCGTTCATTAGATGCCACTTGCACCAATGATAGCGAATTGGTGCACCCTTTTTGGTACAATATTAAATATGTTATAACAGGTATTTTATTTGGAATTGTTTTTGTAAAAGCAGAAATCATTTCTTGGTTTCGCATACAAGAAATGTTTCGATTACAAAGCTTTCACATGTATGGTGTTATTGGTTCTGCAGTGGTAGTGGGCGCCTTATCTGTTTTTTTTATCAAACGATTTAATATTAAAACCATCTACGGCGAACAAATATTGCTCGACCAAAAGCCTTTTAATATTGGACAAATAATTGGTGGACTACTCTTTGGATTTGGCTGGGCCATAACAGGTGCATGCCCTGGACCATTATTTGCACAAATTGGTACCGGCGTATCTGTTACAATTGTAACTTTATTGAGTGCAATTGCGGGTACTTGGTTTTATGGATTGATCCGCAATAAATTACCGCACTAATTTTTATGAAAAAAATTGGATACCTATTAATCACCATATCTCTATTGATAGGCATTGCCAATTTCTTTTTTAAAAATGAAACGATACCTACCATTGCAACTAATCAAGTGATGGATTCTGCCAATTGCTGGACGGGTGCTGGACCCTATCAAATCCCTACTGATTCATTAGGAAAACAAATTCAATACGGCAGAAATTTAATTGCCAACACCGCATACTATCTAGGCCCAGCAGGCATTGTAGCCCATCAAACCAATGGCATGAATTGCCAAAATTGTCATTTAGAAGCGGGTACCAAACCTTGGGGAAATAATTACGGAGCAGTCGCTTCTTTGTATCCAAAATATAGAGATAGAAGTGGTAAAATTGAATCGATTGAAATGCGTGTGAATGATTGTTTACAACGTAGTTTAAATGGCCAACCACTTGATAGTTTGAGTAAAGAAATGTTGGCAATTAAAGCCTATTTTTTATGGTTAGGTAAAAACATACCAAAAGGTACCAAACCAAAAGGTACAGGCATTCAAGATTTACCTTTTTTAACACGTGCTGCAAACCCAATTGAAGGAGAAAAATTATATTCCACCAATTGCCTAAAATGTCATTTAGCTAATGGTCAAGGCCAAGCTGCTATTGATGGAATTGGCTATCTCTATCCACCGCTTTGGGGCGAACATAGTTACAATAATGCCGCAGGATTATTTAGAATTTCAAGACTTGCCGGATTTATTAAAAATAATATGCCCAATCCTGTAAACTATCATCATCCAATACTTAGTAATGAAGCGGCTTGGGATATTGCAGCATACATTAATTCGCAACCACGACCTAGTAAAAATCAAGATGCAGATTGGCCAAATAAGGCTAAGAAACCAATTGATTATCCGTATGGTCCTTTCGCAGATAGTTTCAGTGAAATGCAACACAAATACGGACCTTACGATGCTATTGTAAAAGCAAGAAAAAAATAATTAGCAATTCTCTATTACCATCGCGCTAGCTCCTCCTCCTCCATTACAAATTCCGGCTGCACCTATTTTACCACCTTGTTGTTTTAATACCTGAATTAGCGTAACAATAATGCGCGCACCACTACAACCCAAAGCATGTCCTAAAGCAACAGCACCGCCATTTACATTCACCTTGGCGGGGTCTAATTGCATCAACTGTGTATTAGCTATTCCCACAACAGAAAATGCTTCATTTAATTCTATAAAATCAACTTGGTTCATTGTTAATCCAGCTTTAGCTACTGCTTTAGGAACAGCAATTGCAGGCGCAGTTGTAAACCATTCTGGTGCTTGAGCAGCATCGGCATAGCTTCTAATAATAGCCATTGGTTTAAGGCCTAATTCGTCTGCTTTTTCTTTACTCATCAATACCAAAGCAGCCGCACCATCATTCATGGTAGATGCATTCGCCGCAGTAACAGTTCCCTCTTTTTGAAAAGCAGGTTTTAGATTTGAAATTTTATCAAACTGAACATTAAAAGCTTCTTCGTCTTTTGAAAATAAAATAGGTTCCCCTTTTTTTTGTGGGATGGACACTGGAATAATTTCTGCATCAAAATAACCCTTATTAATGGCGGCCTGACTTCTAGTATAACTTTCTATTGCAAATGCATCTTGCGCTTCTCTAGTAATATTAAATTCCTTAGCACATAGTTCTGCAGCATTCCCCATGGCATAATTATGGTAAACATCTGTTAGCCCGTCTTTCACCAATCCATCCACCAAACTTACATGGCCATATTTATTACCCCATCTTGTAGTTGGGCTATAGAAAGGAACATTGCTCATACTCTCCATTCCACCTGCCACAACCACATCTGCATCACCCAATAAAATTGACTGAGCCCCTTGTGCAATGGCTTTCATTCCACTGGCACAAACCTTATTAATGGTGGTACAAATAACACTGTCTGGCAACCCTGCAAATTTCGAAGCTTGTCTTGCAGGAGCTTGACCCAGATTGGATTGTAGCACACATCCCATTAAAACTTCTTGAACATCAGTTGGTAAAATCCCTGCACGCTCCACTGCTGCTTTAATAGCAATAGCGCCCAATTCCGGTGCTGAAAAATCTTTTAAACTTCCACCAAAACTTCCCATTGGTGTACGTACTGCAGAAACAATGTAAACAAGCTTTTGTAACATAGCATTCAATTAAACATTAAAGATACAACTACTACTAGCATTTGTAATAAGTCTAAGAACGCTTTATTCGCTTATGTTAATTCAACATCTGGTTTAGACTCATCAGTTAATGGAACCTTACCCCTATTGCTTCTTACCACTCTAGAAAACAAAGAAATTTCTTTGTCAAATAAAAATCGAATAAAGAGTTTGGTCCAAGAAGTATGGTATACCAATGCATTATAAGAAGCAGGCGCAATGGCCCTAATTTGTGGCAATTTATTCCAAGGAACAGATGGAAAATCGTGGTGCTCGTTATGGTATCCAACATTAAATGCAACGGTGTTTAATGGACCATAATAACTAAATGTTTCTTGGTCTCCATGTAACAAATAATGTTCTTGAATCCATCTTGCCCCCAAAGGATGCAAGCCAACCGAAAAGAAAAAACTAGCTACTAAAAATACCATTGCTTTAGGACCCAAAACAACCCAAACCAATCCCATAAAAACTATTTGCACCAAAACATTTAGCGCAATCCATCCATCAAAAGGTTTTATTTCTCTTAATCGACCCAAACGAAAAACCTGAAAAATTGGATAAAACAATAACCAAATCACTTTACCAATAAAATAGTTATCAATTAGTTTGGCTTCCCATTCATTGGGCAAATCACCATCTAATTCCATAACACCTTGAAAAGAATGGTGCTTAATATGGTAACGCTCAAAAGAAACCGAGCTCGGAAAAATTTGTGGGATATTGGCTAATATTCCAGCCAATCGATTGGCAATAGGATTTTTAAAAATCAATCGGTGCGCGCATTCATGCACCATTACAAACAATGCATGGTCGGCAAAAGCGCCAATCAAATAGGCTGCTCCAAATACCATCCACCAAGATTGATTTACCAAAAACCAACTCAACCCTATTTGCAAGGCTACTAAAAATAATATGATAAAAAAACTAAAAGGATTCTTTCCAATCAGTTTCCGAATGGCAGGATTTTCCTTTAATATTTCTTTGGTTCTAAGTCTATGTGGCTCCGGACTATTGGAGTAAACAAAAGATTTTTGTAGGCTCATAATATACAAGATAAATAAAATCAGGTACAAAAACCAAAAAGGCGCTCATTTTACTGAGCGCCTTTTACAAATATTGATTAATTAAAGCTTATTTAACCTCTTCAAATTCAGCATCTGTTACGGTATCATTCGCTTGCTGTTGGTTACCACCATCAGCTTGAGCGCCTGCACCTGGTTGTTCACCACCTGCGGCTGCTTGTGCTTTGTAAATTTCTTCACTAGCAGCAGTCCAAGCAGTATTCATTTCTGCTGTAGCAGCATCAATGGCAGTAACATCTTGGTTTTTATGTGCTTCTTTTAATTTAGCCAAAGCCGCTTCAATTGGCGCTTTTTTGTCTTCTGGAATTTTGTCGCCAAATTCTTTGAATTGTTTTTCGGTTTGGAAAATCAAACTATCTGCTTGGTTGAATTTTTCAACGCGATCTCTTGTTTCTTTATCAGAAGCTTCGTTCGCTTTTGCTTCAGCCTTCATTTGTTCAACTTCCTCTTTGCTCAAACCGCTACCCGCTTCAATTCTAATTTTTTGCTCTTTTCCAGTGCCTTTGTCTTTTGCACTTACATGCAACATACCATTCGCATCAATATCAAAAGTAACTTCAATTTGAGGTACGCCTCTTGGTGCTGGTGGAATTCCGTCTAGGTTAAATGTACCCAAACTTTTATTTTGATTAGCCATTGGACGCTCTCCTTGTAATACATGGATTTGAACACCTGGTTGACTATCACTTGCAGTTGAATATACTTCCATTTTTTTGGTAGGAATGGTTGTATTAGAAGTAATCATAGTAGTCATTACACCACCCATTGTTTCAATACCTAAACTCAATGGAGTAACATCTAGTAACAATACATCTTTAATATCACCACTTAAAACTGCACCCTGAATACCTGCGCCAATTGCAACAACTTCATCGGGGTTAACTCCTTTGTTTGGTTTTTTACCAAAGAATTTTTCTACAATATCTTGTACTTTAGGAATACGTGTAGAACCTCCTACTAAAATCACTTCGTCAATTTGAGAAATATTGTAACCTGCATCTTTCAATGCTGCTTCACAAGGTTTCAAACAACGAGAGAATAAATTATCTGCTAAAGCTTCAAATTTAGAACGAGACAATTTCACTACTAAGTGTTTTGGAACACCATCAACAGCAGTAATATAAGGCAAGTTAATTTCAGTTTCTGAAGAAGAACTCAATTCAACTTTTGCTTTTTCAGACGCTTCTTTTAAACGTTGTAAAGCCATTGGATCTTTACGTAAATCAATGTTCTCTTGGTTTTTAAACTCTTGAGCCAACCAATCCATGATTACTTTATCGAAATCATCACCACCTAAGTGTGTATCTCCATTAGTAGATTTTACTTCAAATACACCATCACCTAATTCAAGGATAGAAATATCAAAAGTACCACCACCTAAATCGAATACAGCAATTTTTTGGTCAATATTTTTTTTGTCTAAACCATAAGCCAAAGCAGCAGCAGTTGGTTCGTTTACAATTCTGCGAACGTTTAATCCAGCAATTTCACCAGCTTCTTTGGTTGCTTGGCGTTGTGCATCATTAAAATACGCTGGAACAGTAATAACCGCTTCCGTTACTTCTTGACCTAAATAATCTTCAGCCGTTTTTTTCATTTTCTGCAAAATCATTGCAGAAATTTCTTGTGGTGTATACAAGCGATCATCGATAGCTACACGCACTGTATTATTGTCGCCTTTAGCAACTTTATAACTCCAATGACTGATTTCTTCTGTTACCTCGTCGAAACGACGACCCATAAAACGCTTCACACTACTAATGGTGTTTTGCGGATTAGTAATGGCCTGACGTTTAGCAGGATCTCCTACTTTACGTTCTCCATTCTTTAAAAATGCAACAACCGAAGGAGTTGTTCTACGTCCTTCATCATTGGCTATTACAACTGGCTCGTTACCTTCCATTACAGAAACGCAACTATTGGTTGTTCCTAAGTCAATACCGATAATCTTTCCCATATAAATATTTTTTATCATCGACTTCTACTTGAAATCGTACTTCGACATAGTCAATCATTATGCCATCGCCAACAATGTGCAAAAATGTCAGCAACTGACAGACAATAACTCCATTTTTTTTCAGATATGGCAAAATTATATGCCAGATTGAGTCTAAAACAGCCAATGATTGGGCTGCCAAGGTTAAATAAAACAAGAATAATTATACCTAAATCGCACTAAACCTATGGCTATTGCTTATTTTTAAGGATGCAAAAAGGCAGATTTTTCAATTGTATTATACTATTAGTTGGCTTGCCAATCATAGGATTTTGTCAATCAAGCACGCCATTAAAACAGGGGATGCTCATTCAATCAAATACCCTAATTGAACGAACCGAATACCTTTTAGAAGCTCCAGAAAACCTAACAAATGCAGCCATCACCATCTCAGGAAAAAACATCACAATTGATTTTAATGAGGCGAAATTATTTGGGACACCATCATTTAATGCACCCAATAAAATGCATGGCCTGGCCATAAAAATCAGCCCCGGTTCAGAAAATATCATCTTAAAAAATGCCCATATCAGTGGATATAAAATAGCTATTGAAGCCGACAGCGTAAAGAACTTATCTATAATTAATTGCAACCTCAGTTATAATTGGCGACCTGAATTACACAGCAATAATATTAGAGAAGACGTGAGTGATTGGATGAGTTACCATAAAAATGACCATGGCGAATGGAAAAGATATGGTGCTGCTATTTATTTAAACAATTGTACCAAAGCATTTATACAAAACAATCAAATTACAGGAGTTCAATGCGCTTTGTTAATGACTAAATGCAATGGCGCTGAAGTGCTAGACAATGATTTTTCTTTTAATTCAGGATTAGGTATTGGCATGTATAGAAGTAGTAATAATAAAATCTACCACAATAAATTAGACTTTAATATTCGCGGATATTATTATGGCAAATACCAACGCGGTCAAGACAGTTCGGGCATATTAGCTTTTGAACAATCTAGCGACAATATTTTTGCCTACAATTCTGCTACACACAGCGGAGATGGATTTTTTCTATGGGCAGGTCAAACTACTATGGATACTGGGCTTGGGGGATGTAATAATAATTTTATTTATGGAAATGATTTTTCATATGCATCTAACAATGGGGTTGAAATAACATTTAGTAGTAATAGTGTTTTACACAATAGAATTGTTGGATGCGACTATGGCATTTGGGCAGGCTATAGTTATGATAGCGATTTATCCGACAACCAATTTGCACACAATAAAACAGCTATAGGCATTGAACACGGACAGTCTATTAATATTGCAATGAATGAATTTAATTCAGACAGAACGGCTATTAAATTATGGTCAGCTGCCAAACAATCTGATAGTTGGATTTATCCTACGAAACGCAATACCCAAAGTAAAATTTATTGGATAGCCGCAAATCGTTTTATGAACAATAATACTGTTTATGATATTATGGGAACCGATACCATTGTATTTAGTGGCAATCAAAAAACAAATGTAAAAAATGAATTTAAATTAGGCGATAGAATAAGTGAATTGGATACTAGCAGAGAATCAGAAGCACTAGAATTAGATATTCAAAAAGACAAAAGATTAAATACCATTAAGTACACAACCCTTCCAACACAAGCATTTCCGCAAGGCAATCAAGAAATAAGAATTACAGCATGGGGTCCTTATAATTTTAAATACCCCCTACTCTGGTTAAAAAATATCGACAGCAATCAGCAAATGCATTTTGAAGTTTTAGGACCTAAAGGAAAATGGAATGTCGGTTCAATATCGGGTTACCAAATTATTGCAAAAGGAGTAGATAGTTTTCCATCTACATTGGTAGCAAAAATGATTGACACCACCCAACAAAAAAGCATTCAACTAAATTATACTGGAGCAAAATTTATTAATCAGTTTGGACAAACAAAAAAAGAAAATGTTGAACAAAGTTTTGCTTATGCAACATTTGATCCTAAAAATACCTGGCGTGTAAAATGGTTTGCTTGGGATAGTACCACAAACCCAAATACGCATTACAGTGCTTTTACAGAACTATTAAATACAAAACCTTTACAAGACACAAGTATTGCTGCACTAGATTTTGTTTGGTGGGGAAAAATAGCCGCAAAACTTCCTGCAGATTCTTTTGCAACCCTTGCTACTAGTGTACTAGATTTAAAAAAAGGAACTTATGAAATTGGCATTACCGCAGATGATTTGGTAAAATTATGGGTGGATGGTGTTGAACAAATAAATGCCTGGGATACAAAAATTGTGGAGTACGACGAATATACCCACTACAGCATTCAATTGAATTTAAATGGCAAGCACGAATTTAAAATTGTTCAAGTTGATAAGACAGGTTTGGCAACACTTCAGTTTTACATCAAACCAATTAGTCCTCTGCTTTCCGAAAAGTGAAGTTCTTTTGACTCACATAACTAAAGGCTACCACAAAAATAGTAGTGAGTAATTTTGAAGGTGTAGGATACCAGCCTAGCACATCTACAAATATTTTTAAAAACGCATAGTTTAATAGCAAACAGCCAAAAACTACCGTAAAATACTTGGCCAATTGTTTTGTTTTTTTAACACTTGTTTCTTGAAAAACAACATACCTACTTAAATAAAATCCTATAGGGAATGTAACGAAAAACCCAATTAAAAATGCTGCAATATGGGCGCCAATGGTTAAAGAATAAATATGAACAGCCTGTCTTTTTAATATGAAATTGTAGGAAACGAAAAACAAACTAATATCTAAACTAGTATTAAACCCACCGCAAGCAGCGTAGCGAAATGTTTGCAAAGGCATGATTTTTTTGAAGATCGGATAGAACAGATCTACAACTCTGAGAATCAGGCTTCGTATATATTCATGTAAGTTTCGCATTAACGGCAGCGAAGGTAGGGGTTAATTTGTTACTTTTGCAGCCTAGAAATGTTAAGAAAATGAGTGTTGTACTAAAAATAAAAACCGCAACTGTTCAAGCCATCGAGCAATTATATGGCCTGTCTTTGCCTGTAGATCAAATATTAGTGAACGCCACTAAGCCAGAATTCGAGGGCGATTATACCGTTGTTTTATTTGCTTTTGTAAAGCAGTTAAAAAAATCTCCGGATGCACTAGGTCAAGAATTAGGTGATGCATTGGTAGCCGCAAATCCCACACTTTTTAGTAGTTATAATATTATTAAAGGCTTTTTGAATTTGGTGGTTGCCAACCAATTTTGGATGGATTTTGTGGAACAAGAAAAGAATAATGCATTTTTTGGCACACAGCAACACAATGGAAAATCGGTGATGGTAGAATACTCCTCTCCTAATACCAATAAGCCATTACACCTAGGACATTTAAGAAATAATTTTTTAGGATGGAGTATTGCTGAAATTCTAAAAGCAAACGGTTATCAGGTTACTAAAACATGTATTGTAAATGACCGAGGTATACATATTTGTAAAAGTATGATTGCTTGGCAGCTGTTTGGCAATGGTGCCACACCGGAATCTACACATATGAAAGGCGATCATTTTGTAGGTGATTATTATGTAAAATTTAACGACGAATATAAATTACAAATAGCAGCATTAGTAGTAACAGGAATGGAAGCAGCACAAGCAGAAAAAGAAGCGCCCATTATGAAAGCTACCCAGCAAATGTTATTAGACTGGGAAAATGGAAATGCCGAAGTTTTAAATTTGTGGAAACGAATGAACGAATGGGTTTATGCTGGCTTCGATACCACCTACAAAAAAATTGGAAGCGATTTCGATAAAACCTATTTTGAAAGTCAAACTTATTTATTAGGTAAAGATTTAGTGGCTGAGGGCTTAGAGAAAAAAGTTTTTTTTCAAAAAGAAGACACTAGTGTTTGGATTGATTTAACAGCAGATGGTTTAGATGAAAAATTAGTACAACGTAAAGACGGCACATCTGTTTACATGACCCAAGACATTGGCCTTGCTGTGAATAAATACCAAGAGTTTAAAGCAGACCAAAGTATTTATGTAGTTGGTGACGAACAGAATTACCATTTTAAAGTACTGAAATTAATTTGTCAAAAACTTGGCATACCTGCCGCTGATGGGATTTATCATTTGTCATATGGCATGGTAGAATTACCTACCGGAAAAATGAAAAGCCGCGAAGGAACTGTAGTAGATGCCGATGATTTGGTAGATGCAATGGTTAACATTGCACAACAAAAAACCGAAGAATTAGGAAAAGTAAAAGACTTTACTACTCAAGAACTTGCTGAATTATATGATACCATAGGTTTAGGTGCACTTAAATTCTTTTTGCTACGCGTAGACCCTAAAAAGAAAATGATTTTTAATCCAGAAGAAAGCATCGATTTTCATGGATTTACAGGACCTTTTATACAATACACACACGCAAGGATTAAAAGTATTTTGCGCAAACTTTCTGCAGAATCATTTGCAACAACTACAGCAACAGGAATATTGTTACCACTAGAAAAATCTTTATCTAAACATTTAGAACTTTTTCCAGACACCATTACGGAAGCTGCGTCAGAACAGGATCCATCAAAACTAGCTATCTACTTATTTGAACTAGCCAAAATATTTAATACTTTTTATACCCAGCATTCTATTGCCAATGCAGAGTCGGAAGAAAAGAAATTAATTCGATTACAATTAGCCAATTTAACGGCTTTGGTATTAAATAAAGGGATGCAATTATTAGGAATAAATGTTCCAGAGCGCATGTAAGAATACATTTATTCAATCATTCAAAAATCTAACCAGAGACAGGCCTAGTGATTGTTTGGAAAACAACTCTTAGCGTTGATCATAAAATTCAATTTAGTTTATTTCTATTTATTCTTGATTATTAATAATTGGCAATTTTATTGAAAGATGTAAACTCATTTATAGGATAATAGTCAATAAAACAGGATGTATCAAAACAAAAAAGGTACGCTGAGAATTATATAAAAAAATAAATTTACCCATCAGGTATCCGAATAAAAAAGAGGCTGAATCATATTATTGAGACAGCCTCTTTTATTGGATTGCGCTTATTAGCTATTGGTGCGGAAGAGGAGATTCGAACTCCCACGGCTGTTACCCCGCTACCACCTCAAGGTAGTGCGTCTACCAATTTCGCCACCTCCGCATTGTTAATTATCCAATACCAACGGCTGAATTATTAAGGATTGCAAATGTAGGGAGTTTTTTTCTTTCAACTTAAAGCCATAGATATTGCACTGTAATAAAAGGATTGCGAGATAGTTCCTGTAAATTTGATTTTACAAGCACACAAATCATCACCATTGTTTAATTTATTCGAAAACCAAAGAACCAGCGATCAACCAGATCGCCCCTCTAGGAAAAAGCCCATTTTCCCTGTTGGCAAGGCTTTGCGCGAATATTTAATTAAATATGGCAGAGAAGTAGACCTGCCTGCAAGTTATAATGACCTATTGCAATTCAATTATACGACTCCTATCAAAGACAAGCATGGCAATGATACTGCTTGGGAAAAAGCATCTTATGATATGCATATATGGGAGTACCTTAAGGATGTAGTAGTAAAAAACTATGCCTATCTTAAAACCAAAGGCGATTTAAGTTTTATTAACCACCTCGACGTTGCAGGTGTAGATTTCTGTTTTTTTGGCAATAGTCAACCCATTCGAATTAGAATTATTAATAAGTTTAACGACAATTACGACCACTATTATATTAAAAAAGCAGATGCTAGTAGAATTTACGGACTTGAACTAGACCACCTTTTATCGCCCAATAGAATTACCTATTTTACTAATAAAGAAACATTAATTGAAGAACATATTCCAGGCATTCCAGGGGATATTTTTATTAAAGATTACCTCAACCATTCAAGCACCAATCAAATTCGGTTTGCAAAAGAATTTGTGAAATTTAATGAACGTTGTTTCACGCATTTATTGGGTGATATGCGTAGTTATAATTTTGTAATTAATATCACGCCAGATATTGTAGATTTTCAATACCGTATTCGTCCAATTGACTTCGACCAACAGTCTTATGAAGGAAGAAAGAATTTATACTTACCGCAATTTTTTAAAGAAAATAAACCATTTGTAGATATTGTTACCAAACACCTCAACAAAGAATCTATAGAACAATACCAAGCAGAAGAGCGTACACAAATGGCGTTCAGATTATCGTCTGCAAAATACCGAGTAAAAGAATTATTAGATATTATGAGTGGTGATGCCATTTCTAAAGAAGAAAAAATTACACAACTTAAAGAAGAATTGGCAGAACAATTTCAACAACCTCGTTTTTTATTGGCAACTACTATGGGGCAAATTGTAAAAATGCAGTTAAAACATACACTAGCAAAGAGTTTGGCACTTATTCCAAAAACAAATATCCGAGTAGCAGACTAAAAAATATGGGGTGCTGTAATTACCCAAACCAAACTCATTTGATCTATCATTTGATAATTCAATTCAAGTGCTGTTTCGAAATTATCTTTCTTAAACCTAGCATGCAATACGCCTGATTCTTTTAATTCAAAAGATTGTATTTGCATTGCTTCACTAAAATCAATATCGCCCCTTCCCCACCATTTAAACATTGCTTCTTTAGCACTCCATAAAAGGGTTAATAATGCTGTTTGTTTTTCAATGGGGCAATCATTTACAAATGCTTGCTCTATTGCATGTAAATATTTGTGCTTGATTTTATGCACCCGATCAGTAATCATTTCTATATCAATTCCAACAGCTTGATTTTTGCTAACTATTGCAGCAGCAAAATCAGCACAGTGCGAAATAGAAAACTGGTATTGTGCTGTTGGTAAAAAAGGCTTTCGCGTCTCGGCAATTTCAATTGCATTATGTGGAAAATCAGCAAACAAAAAAGGCAATAAGTACCTCCCCGCCAAATGCTGCAAACGCTTGTGCGGATGCGAAATAGTAGAACTCATAGTAACCAATTCTGTGTAAAACAGCTCTGGCTCTTCTATTTTCCAAATGGCTAATTTAGAAGATTGGTTAATATTTTGTTGAAAAAACAATGCCACGGTGTACTTTTAGATTTTACATTGCAGAATTAAGATTTATTTGCATCCAAACCATAATTAAACCTAGAATGATATTATCAGACAAGCGTATTTTAGAAGAGATGGACAAAGGAACGATTAAAATTGAACCTTATAACCGCGAAGATTTAGGCAGCAATAGTTACGATGTGCACCTTGGTAAAAATTTGGCTACTTACGACAATAACGTTTTAGACGCCAAAGCCCACAATACTATCTCGCATTTTGAAATACCCGACGAAGGTTTTGTATTGGAACCAAATGCCTTTTACTTAGGGGTTACGCAGGAGTATACAGAAACCCATGCACATGTTCCTTTTTTAGAAGGTAAGTCTTCTACAGGTCGTTTGGGGATTGATATTCATGCCACAGCAGGAAAAGGCGATGTTGGTTTCTGCGGAAACTGGACTTTAGAAATTTCTGTAAAACAGCCCGTTCGTGTTTACAAGGGAATGCCTATTGGCCAATTAATTTATTTTCCTGTTGATGGTGAAATTGAAGTAAAGTACAACCAAAAAAAGAATGCCAAATACAGCGGACAGCCAAATATGCCTGTAGAAAGTATGATGTGGAAGAATAAATTCTAACTAGATACCTCCATTTTTTTGTTGATACGCAATCAACCAACCAATTACTTCATTGTAACTATCAATGCCTGCTGCCTGTTTGTTTAATTTCAGGTATTGGTCGTACATACTAGTGACTGTTGGAGAAAGTCTGTTCTGGCGTTTTTCAAAGAATGCCCGAATTGCTTTTCGGTCTTTTATAACCAAACGATCTAAATGTGTCCGGTTATAAAGCAAGGTTGCTTCAAATGCTTTAAAATCTTTCTCCTTTCCAAATAATAAAACTTCTTCACTCTGCGCATAGCTAAATAATTCGAGGTAAGCAGAATAGCGGAAATACAAATCTTTCGACGCTATGGCAGTTAAATATCCCACAAAATTGGCTTCGCTTTCGCTAGCATAACCCAATTGGTGCGCCATTTCGTGACAGGTGATATAAGGAATAAGCAAATTTGGAATATCAGATCGCACCTGTGCTTCGCCTGTAATTGGATTGAAATAGCCCGTAAATCCTATATAATCTCCCAACACACTATACAAACTTTGCTTTACACTAGGTTGATGATAATTTAAAAAAGGCCAATTAACCGCAGCATACCCATAGCCTTTTACAGCCTTTTCAGTAATTATTTTTGAACTAATATTAGGTAAAACCGAGTCCTTAAACTGCCTTCTACATGCATTTAAACTGTCAATTAATTGGTGCGTAATTCCAACAACTGCTTCTTTTGAATACAATTTAGGCGATAAAGACAACTGGTGCGCAATACCTAATCGATCATAATTTAATCCCCAAAACAGTTTAAAAATAAGGTAGCACCACAACACTGTTTTAATACATTTAAATGCAATAGTTTTGAATAATTGCTTACTAAATGACTCCCTTTTAATATGCAATAACAATTGCAATAATTTGTAAATCAAATAAATAGATAAAATTATATAACCAATGTCGCCAATACTAAAAGGAAGAATAGCTGTTAAACTCCTAAGCGTTTTTGCCAATAAAGGGTAGCACCCTGCCGAATAATACACTTCAATTAGTTGAGGAAAATAAGACAAAACGAATAGCAAAACACAAGCCATCAGCAATAATCCGAGAGAAATCCATCTATTTACAGTTATCTTCGCAACGGTCTTCATGTTACAAATTTGCATTTTATATCGATAACCTAGCGCTGCTAAAAATCAAAAGCATTTTGCACTGATTTTCCTTTGGCAGTTACAGGGATATGAAGTACCTTTGCGAGCCTTAAAAAAAGGGATATGAGTCATCGGAGGGAATTTGAGATAGCATTTGTGGGATTGAAACCCGGTAATCATATATTCGAATATCGAATAGACGATAAGTTCTTTGTACCATACGGCGAGCAAGATTTTATTAATTGCACCGCAAACATCAAGTTGAATCTAGAAAAAAATGCTGGATTCATGTTATTAAAATTTGATGTAGACGGAAAGGCAGAAGTAAATTGCGATCGCTGCGGAAACAGTTTACCCATGCAGCTTTGGGATGAGTTTACCCTCATTGTAAAGTTGGTTGAGGAACCAGAAAAAATGAACGAAACAGAGGAAGATCCCGATGTTTTTTACATTAGTAGAGGTGAATCTCATTTACACATTGCAGACTGGATATTTGAGTTTGTTAACTTGAGTTTTCCTTTACAAAAAATGTGTGCTGAATCAGAAATGGGTGGACCAAAATGTAATGTAGAAGTGCTAGCACAGTTGAAAAAGATGGCAGAGCAAGCACTAACAGAGTCGAATACAGTTTGGAAAGGGTTAGACCAATTTAAACACTTAGATTAATTTTTTTGATATTATAAATTTCGAATTATGCCGAATCCTAAACGCAGACATTCTCAGCAACGTAGCGCAAAGAGAAGAACACATTACAAAGCTCAGGAAGTTACCCTAACCAAGGATGCAACAACTGGCGAAACCCATGTACGCCACCGTGCGCACGTAAGCGAAGGAAAATTGTTCTATAAAGGAAAACTAGTAGCTGAAAAAGCTCCTTTAAAAGCGTAACCTTTTTAGTTAAACTTTTACCTTACTTAGCCGCGCATGAATATTGGACTAGACATGATGGGTGGAGATTTTGCACCGCTTGAAGCAGTGAAAGGCTTGAAAAAGTTCCTGTCTGTTAATTCTCATGCTGTTACCATATTTTGTATAGGTGATGAAACTTTAGTACAACCGTTATTGGCGGAGTATGAGGTTCTATCACCTAATATACATTTGGTACATGCCCCAGAAGTTATTGGCTACAACGAACATCCTACAAAAGCACTTAAAGAAAAACAACAATCTTCCATTGCCATTGGTTTTCAACTATTGGCTACTGGTAAAATTGATGCTTTCATAAGTGCGGGAAATACTGGCGCAATGCTAGTGGGTGCTATGTTTACCATTAAAGCTATTGAGGGGCTTATCAGACCATGTGTTTCAGGTATTGTACCAAAAACCAATGGTGAAACTGGAATGATTTTAGACGTTGGTTTAAACGCCGATTGTAAACCAGAACAATTAAATCAGTTTGCTATTTTAGGTAGTTTATACGCACAATACATTTTAAATATTCCCAATCCTAAAATTGGTTTATTGAATGTTGGCGAAGAAGAGGGCAAAGGAAACCTATTGGCACAAGCCACCTTCCCTATCTTAAAAGAAAATCCTAGTATTAATTTTATTGGCAATATTGAAGGCCGTGACCTTTTTGGCACCAAAGCCGATGTAATTGTTTGTGATGGATTCACAGGCAATATTGTTTTGAAAATGGCTGAAACAGTATATGACTTAGCCGAAACCCGTAACTTCCACAACGACGAATACTTTAACCGGTTTCATTACGAAAACTATGGCGGCTCTCCTGTTCTAGGTGTAGCAAAACCAGTAATTCTTGGACACGGCATTAGTAGTGCCAAAGCATTTACAAATATGATTCAGTTAGCTACGCAAATGGTAGAAACTGATGTTTGTGCTAAGATGGCGGAAAGCTTTAAAGCGTCTTAAAAATCTTCCTTTATTTTTTTGTAGTTAAATACCCGTATTAATAAATTTAATGCTGCGAATGCAATTCGGCCATCTCAAAACAATACCTTTGCTACAAACAACCGTTAGTTTATGTGGCTGAATAATATATTAGAAACCATTGGCAACACGCCCCTAATTCGCATTAATAAAATTACCAAAGACCTTCCTGCAACGGTTTTAGCCAAAGTAGAATATTTTAATCCAGGCAATTCCATTAAAGACCGTATGGCATTAAAGATGCTGGAAGTAGCTGAAAAAGAAGGTAAAATTAAACCAGGCGGAACCATTATTGAAGGAACTAGTGGCAATACAGGCATGGGATTAGCGCTTGCTGCAGTAGTAAAAGGATACAAATGCATTTTTACTACCACCGATAAACAGAGTAAAGAAAAAGCCGATATTTTAAAAGCAGTTGGTGCCGAAGTAATTGTTTGCCCCACCAATGTAGAGCCATCAGATCCACGCTCTTATTATTCCGTTTCTAAAAGACTGGCAACCGAAGTACCCAATTCATGGTATGTAAACCAATACGATAATCTAGCAAATAGAGATGCACACTACGAACAAACCGGTCCTGAAATTTGGGCGCAAACCGAAGGAAAAATCACCCATTTAGTGGTGGCATCTGGCACTGGTGGCACCATTGTTGGTACAGCAAAATTCCTCAAAGAAAAAAATCCGAATATTAAAGTATGGGCCATTGATAGTTATGGCTCATTGCTGAAGAAATATTTTGATACTGGAGAGTTAGACCAAAAAGAAGTGTATCCTTATATCAGTGAAGGTTTTGGAGAAGATTTTGTTCCAGCAAATTATAATATGGAATTGATTGATTGCTTCGAAAAAGTAACTGATAAAGACGGTGCTGTAATGGCCAGGCGTATTGCTAAAGAAGAAGGACTTTTTTGTGGATACAGTGCTGGCAGTTGTTTACAAGGCGTGATGCAATTGAAAGACCAGTTAAAAAAAGACGATGTAGTGGTGTGTATTTTTCATGACCATGGTAGTAGGTATGTTGGAAAAATATACAATGATGAATGGATGATGGAAAGAGGATTTTTAGAAGTTAAAACATTTAAAGATATAGTGAGTGGCCGAACTAGTAAGCGTTTGGTAACTGTACAGCCAAATAATACGGTAGCCGATGCAGTTGAAATGATGAAGAAATATGATATTGAACATATCCCTGTTTTTTTTAACGGAATTAATATTGGTGCAGTTAGTGAAACCGGATTATTTATGAAAGTTTTTAGTAACCCTGAAATAAAAAATCAGTCGGTTGAAAGTGTTATTGAAACCGCATATCCTGTAGTAGCTTTTGATACTCCTGTTGAAAGATTGGGCAATTTAATTACCAAAGAAAATGGTGCCGTATTAGCTAAAGACGAAAAAGGCGATTTTCATATTGTTACCAAGTATGATGTTATTCAAAGTTTAGCAAAATAATACTGCAAATAAATTGGTTGAATTTTGCCGGTTTATTACCTGCTAATGCGTATACTATCGACTAAAAGCTAACAACTGTTTGGCCTAACTAACGTATCTTGCAACCCGATTAAGCAATCAGATTATTCATACAAACACCCAATTTTACAATGAAAAAATACAGAGCCGGGGTACTTTTTGGTGACGAACTAGAAGCCTTATACAACGATGCAAAAGACAATCAATTTGCATTA